>Ga0180009_10000064_pt1 | contig 197665 bp, 156 predicted proteins | sample OS_PC_MetaG_FD_123537 | JGI IMG/M metagenome (GOLD analysis project Ga0180009, IMG submission 123537) | Groundwater microbial communities from the Aspo Hard Rock Laboratory (HRL) deep subsurface site, Sweden - OS_PC_MetaG | ecosystem: Environmental > Aquatic > Deep subsurface > Groundwater...
GTCCTTCATCACCCTTTTGAACCGGCTGTCTTCATCCAGCAGATCATTCAGGAGAAAGTTAATTACACCCTTCTGGTTCCAGCTGTTGCTAATGCCATTGCCAAACACCCCCTGGTGGATCAGATCGATTTGAGCTCATTGCGCTGCATTACAGTTGGATCTGCCCCACCCTCTCTTTTTGCCATGCAGGAATTTAAGAAACGATGGAATGTGGATACCGGAAATACCTGGGGACAAAATGAGGGTACAGGAATAGTTTCAGGGCTTATGGACACACCGGAAATGGAAGTTCGTGTGGACCATTTTCCCCAGTTTGGAAAAGCGGGTTCAAGCTGGAAAACCAATGCCAGCAAATTCATTGAAGTCAAAATCATCGATGTTGAAGAAAACGAGCTCACAAACGTGGGAGACGTAGGAGAACTTGTTTACAAGGGACCCGGTGTTATTGCGGGTTACTATAAAAACCCGGAAGCGACGCGAAACGCGTTTACCAAAGATGGTTTCTTTAAGACCGGTGACCTGTTTCAAATCAGGGAGAACAATTACATCTCATTCTACGAGAGGAATAAAGACATTGTTATTCGGGGAGGATATAACATCAGTTCCCAGGAAATTGAGAATTACCTCATGTCTCATCCGAAAGTTCAGGAGATTGCTGTGGTCAGTATGCCCGATGAGATCCTGGGTGAGAAAATGTGCGTCTATGCTGTCCCTATGAACAATGAAAGCCTCACACTGGAAGATTTGACTTCTCACATGGCTGATCTCGGAATAGCCAAGTACAAGTTTCCGGAGAGACTTGAAATCATCAACATGATTCCCAGGAATCCGGTGGGGAAAATCCTGAAAAATGAATTGAGGGAGGATATCCGTAACAAGTTAACCCCGGGCTAGACAAACCTGCCAGGCAGCTTTGTCACAGGGAAAAAACAACGCTTTTCCACCCCGTCTTCCCGGACTTGCAAGCTGTCTCAAAATACAAAAAGGTGGATCCGCTTCGCTTGGTCCACCCTACAAAGGAAGTGACGTTACCCAAACTTATTTTGCAAGCACTTCCAGTAAAATCTTGTTAACCTGATCTGCTTCAGCATAAGGCACTGAATGTGAGGCACCCTTGATGGCAAATATTTGAACGTGTGGAATATACTGTTTCACCTGATCAGTTCCGGCAAATGGCACTGATTTATCTTCCGTTCCCCAGATTGCATAGGTTGGAATCCCCTGTTTTCCTGCTGTGGCATAATCTAAGGAAAGATCAGACATGGGATAATTGCGCATTGTCGATAGAATGGATGGCAGGTATCCCTTAAAACGAAACTGCTCCTCAAAATCAGTCAACATGGTTGGTGGAGATTTCCCCGCTGCGACTTCAGCCCTGATATCAGCAACCATCGCTTCCTTGCCAAATAGAGCCATCAGCCAATCTCCTAAAACCGGCGCTAATACCAGTGCCGCCAATCCCGAGTATTCAGGAATAAATCCGGCTGGAGCAATAAGCACAACCGATTTGACTTTTTCGGGATGTCTGGCAACAAAACCGGTCACCACCCCTCCGCCCATTGAATATCCTATCAGCGAGATTTTCTTTTTAACCTCAAGAGCATTGAGAAGGTTCAGCAGCTCCCTGTCATACAGATCGGCATCATATCGTATATCCGGTCTGTCAGAAAATCCCCGGCCATAATGATCAAAAGCCAGTACCCTGTATCCACCTTCAACTAAAGCTTCAACATTCTGATTCCAGACAAACTTGGGTGTTGATAGTCCATGCACTAGCACCACAATATCGCCACCCTCATCCCCTTTCCAGTAATAGCTGATGAACCCATCTTCCAGTTCGACAAACTCTCCTTGGAGCGTTTGTCGGACTTCAGGCGTTAAAGGGTTTAATCCGGATTGGGATACCCAATAACTGATGATTATGCCGGCAAAAACCAGAGTAAGAATTAATAAAACTGCTATAAATATCTTTTTCACGTTAGCCTTTAAAGAAAAATTAAGCCAAAAGCGTTTAGATGAAGGCAGATTCGTCACAAAAAGTTTCCCTAAAAATCACTAACGCGTTTTCAGAGTGACGTAATGGCCGGTGAATAACTATTGAGGTTTTATCTCTATTTACCAATTGTGAAAAGAGTTTTTTTTGCTTCAGCAAGCAACCGGGGCGGATGACTAGTCAAAGTTAAAAAAATAGGGTAACCTTTCCATGTAATTTTACCCTATTTCGGGCAATTATATTGATTAAACTCCGATTATTCACCAAGCTATTTTCATGAATAAGTTGATAACCAGAGAAGAGTTAAAACATTTTATTCTGAATTCCTTCTCCATTAGCGAAAGAGAATTTGATCGTCTATTAGATGAAATTCATGCCTTTTATGAGTTAGAAGTTCATGAATTTATACAACAAAGACATTTTCAGCTGAAGAAAGAAGGACTCAATAACAGCACCATTTATTCACTGATTCAGGATGAAATGGATCAAAGACGGTTTAAGGCGGGCAAGATGTCCATTCGGCAGATCAGACGTGCTATTTACGGATAAAAACAGGAGAGAATCATGTGTGGAATCATCGGATACATTGGCAATAAAAACGCAGTCCCGATATTAATGGAAGGTTTGAAGCGATTGGAGTATCGTGGATATGATTCTTCCGGCATCGGCTTGATAAACAGAAAAAAACTGTCCGTACACAAAAAAGAGGGGAAAATATCGGTTTTGGAAAAAACCCTCTCCAAAACCATCCATGGCAAATCCGGAATAGCTCATACCCGTTGGGCAACACACGGTCAGGTGAATGATATCAATGCCCATCCTCAAGTTTCCGCCAATGGGAGAATAGCCGTGGTTCACAATGGGATCATCGACAACTACTCATCACTCAAAAGCAGGCTCACCAGTGAAGGATTTAAGTTCCAAAGTGAAACCGACACCGAAGTGATCGCCCATCTGCTGCAAAAATACTACACCGGAGACCCAGAAGAAGCCGTGCAAAAAGCGTTGGCACAACTTGACGGAACATATGGCTTGATTATCCTCTTTCTTGATCATCCTGATATCTTGATTGGCGCAAGAAATGGTAGCCCCCTGGTTGTTGGCGTGGGTGAAAAAGAGATGTTACTGGCATCGGATGTTAACGCTTTGATAGCCCATACCAGGCAGGTATTTTATGTTGAAGACAGGGAAACCGTTCTTATCACCAAGGATTCCTATAAAACAGTTAACATGAATAACTCAGTTGTCAGCAAACAGATTGAGAAGATTGAATGGGAAATGGCTGAATTCGAAAAAGGGGATTTTAACCATTTCATGTTAAAAGAGATATTTGAACAACCGGAAGTGATCAGGCGATCCTATGGTGGTGGTGGCAGGCTGCTGCCGGGGTTCGGAACCGCAAAGCTGGGAGGACTCAATATTGAGAAAAGCGAGTATTTTGATATAGATAATATCGTAACCATGGGAATGGGGACGGCTTATTATGCTGCCATGATCGGGGCTTATCTTCTGGAAAACATGGCTCGGATTCCGACAGTGGCCGAACAGTCATCAGAACTGAGATACCGAAATACCATTGTCCGAAAAGGCACTCTGTTCTTTGCTGTCAGTCAATCAGGGGAAACCCTGGATACACTCACTGCCATGCGGGAAATACAAAACCGGGGTGGTCGGGTACTGGGCATCTGTAACTCAGTAGGCTCCACCATAGCCAGAGAAAGCGACGGGGGGGTATATATTCATGCCGGTCCCGAAATTGCGGTTGCCAGTACCAAAGCGTTTATTTCACAAGTCTCGGTCTTTTTTTTATTAGCTCTTATGCTGGGTCGAATGCGTGATATTCCAACATCTGCCGGTAAACAATATATTTCCGAGTTAACCGCCATTCCCGATAAAATATCCGAAATCCTTGAAAAAGCCGATGAACTGAAAACACTGGCTAACAAATACAAACACTATAAAAACATCCTGTTTTTGTCCCGCGGCATTAATTACCCGGTGGCTTTAGAGGGTGCGTTGAAGCTTAAGGAGATCTCATATATCCATGCCGAAGGTTTTTCAGCCGGCGATATCAAACATGGCCCCATAGCCCTGGTGAACGAAGAAACCCCTTCACTTTTTATCGTCACTAAAGGAGAGACGTTTGATAAACTGCTGGGAAATATGGAAGAGATAAAAGCCAGGAAGGGAAAGGTTATTGCCATCTCTAACAGTGAAGACAACAGAATCAAAGACTTGTCGGATGACTTCTTCCTGATTCCCGAGTCGCATGAGATGGTGTCACCCCTGTTAACCGTAATTCCTTTGCAGTTGTTTGCCTATTACATTGCCGACGCCTTGGGAAAGGATGTGGACCAACCAAGAAACCTTGCGAAAACGGTAACAGTGGAATAGAAGATCAATAATGATTAGGTGAGAGATTGTTACCCCAAGGACAACAGTTTCTCACAAATCTCTCCGGAGATCACTTCCTGGTTCTTGTTATTGCAACGGATGGTAAAATCTGCATGCTTTTTGTATAGGGGATACCGTTCCGAAAAAAGATCTTCAAAGGTCTGGTCATCCCTCATGGCGATCCCTCTGGTTTTAAAATCGACGATTCTCCTGTTAATCTCTGCGAGGGTTACATCTAAAAAGACAATATAAGAGGACTTCTTGAGGTGCTCCATTGCTTTTTCACTGTAGATTGCACTACCACCTGTTGCTATGACATGCCCAATATATCCGGTGGAATAGATCACCTCCTCTTCAATTTTCCTTAACTCAAGATAACCTTTTGTATCAACAATTTCCTGCAAGGCATCTCCGTATTTAACCTGGATTAACAGGTCGGTATCTATAAAATCCAACGCAAGTTTTTTTGCCAGAAGTACACCGATGGTACTTTTCCCGGCACCGGGCATACCAACTAATACAACGTTTGTCTTCCCCTCAATACTCGAAAATCTTTTCATGATCCCTCAGCTGTTACGTTTCAAACGCTCACAAAGCAAGATATTTGCGCATCACATCAAATCTGTCAATATTAATTCATGTAATAAACAAAATTAAACATCCACATTGACATATATATCAATTTCTATCATATTCAGTATCATAACAGCATAAAAATAAGGGCTATCAGGAAAATATCGATCAAACATTTCCAATCTAACTCAGATAAACCGGATAAGTACCCTAACAAATTATTTTCTGCCAAAACTGCAGAAAATAATTTATAAGATACTAATAACACAAACCTTATTAATCATGAAAATAGACGACCTGACAGTTTCAATTATCAAGCACTTAAGAAATGGAAGGGTTCGCTTTAAAGAAATAGCGGATCAACTGGCTATTGCTGAAGGCACCGTGCGATCCAGGGTGAAAAAGCTGCAAGAGGAGGGAATAGTCGAGATCACCGGTTTGATCAACCCGGAATTGGTGCCGAATCGGAGTATAGTCTATATCGGCGTAAAACTGAGCACAATTGAATTGGTAAAAAAAGGCGAGGAGATCAGCAAAGTTAAAGGCGTTATCTCGGTCGGTGTTGTTACCGGACGGTATGACTTGATATTAACGGTCGCTTTAAAAACAGGATTCGGGCTGTTGGAATTCTACACCCAGGAGCTCTCAAAGGTGGATGAAATTCAATCTGTTGAGGCTTTTGTCGTTTATAAGTGCTACAATATTAAGATTCCTTGCGATGAAATCATCGCCTAGTCCGGTCTGATATTTTTACACCTTTCCTCCCGTGAAACCTATTATAATGAGGAAGAATATATATGCAAACAGAATCTAAACATACGCCACTTTTCGGTTATCATGAGCAGCAAAATGCTAAAATCGGTGATTTTGGTGGGTATGAGATGCCGTTATGGTATCCCACTGGCCCAAAAAAAGAACACCTTGCTGTTATTCAAAAAGCCGGCATTTTTGATACCAGCCACATGGCGGCCATTACCTTAATAGGGAAAGATGCTTTTCAACTGCTTCAGCACTGTTTTTCCAAGGATCTCAATGCCTGTATCGGTCTTTCAAAAACTCCGATTCAGGAAGGGAAATGCGTTTATGGTGTTTTTCTAAATGAGAAAGGCGGTGTCATTGACGATTCGCTGGTGTATCAAGTGGGGACAGATCAGTTTATGGTGATTGTTAATGCCGGAATGGGTGCTGCAGTAGCCGATCATCTCAAGCAAAACCAAGGGGCTTTTGAAACCACAATAGAAGATCTTACCGATCAATTAGGCAAAATTGATGTGCAAGGCCCGGCTGCCGGAAAAATTATTGAGAAAATTATCCAAAACCCCGAGTCCGTTCTGGATAAATTTCCCTATTTTAACTTCAAAGGATATTTTAATGCGGATGCCTCCGCCATCTGTGATGTAAAACTGGCAAATGGAGTTCCAATCCTGCTCTCTCGAACCGGTTATACCGGAGAATTTGGATTTGAGATATTTGTGAAAAAAGAACACACTGTTTACCTCTGGGATCAGATTATCAGTGCCGGGCAGGAGTACGAAGCCTTAACCTGCGGACTTGCCGCCAGAGATTCCTTGCGAGCCGGGGCGGTTCTTCCTCTCTCTCATCAGGACATTGGGGATTGGCCTTTTTTAGGTCACCCCTGGCTTTTTGCCCTGCCATATGATGAATCCCTAGAAACATTTACCAAAGAGTTTATTGGTTCACAAGCCCTGTTAAATCTGGCGGTATCAGAATATACCTCCGCATTTGCCGGTTATGACCCTCGAAAGGTAATTCCGGGAGAAGACACGGAAGTGGTTGATGAATCAGGCCACACTATTGGCACTGTCTTAACCTGCGCTACAGACATGGCAATTGATAGACACGAGGATACAATCTACAGCATAGTCAGCGAGGATTGTCCCCATAGCATGAAATTCAGGGGACTGAGCTGTGGGTTCATCAAGACCGGTATTCAGCTTACAGTCGGGTCGATTGTCTACTTAAAAGGGAATAACCGGAAACTCAAGGTTGAAATCAGGAATGATATTCGACCGGCTCGCACGGCCAGAAAAGCCATTAAAAAAATGTTATAGTTATTTCACCCCGATTATCGATTATTGTACAACGATATTCCTTAGCCAGGAGATTAAATGAGATACCTACCTCATACAAAAGAGGATATTGCAGAAATGCTGGAGGTTGTGGGAGAGAAAAAACTGGAAGATTTATTCTCTTGCATTCCCGCAGATTGCCGTCTGGAGGACAATCTTGATCTTCCAGATCCTTTAACCGAGTGGGAGCTAAACGATCATATGCTCACCCTTTCCCAGTCCATGAATTGTGGTGATCCTAAAATGGCTTTCATCGGAGCAGGCAGTTATAGCCATTATATTCCGGAGACTGTGAATTATCTTCTCAGCCGCTCAGAGTTTTATACGGCTTATACACCCTATCAACCCGAAATAAGCCAGGGAACACTCCAGGGTATATTTGAATACCAGACCCTGGTCAGTCGATTACTGGAGATGGAAGTTGCAAACGCATCCATGTATGACGGGGCCTCAGCTCTCGCTGAAGCTGTTTTGATGGCTATTCGTATAACCAAAAAGACAAAAGTTGCCATCTCCAGCCTGATCAATCCCTATTACCGCCAGGTGATTTCAACCTATTTGTCCCCTACGGGGTATGAGATTATCGAGCTTCCCTATCTTGATTCCGGTAAAACTGATTTAAGTGACTTGGGAGACCTCTCAGAATTTGCAGCAATTGCGGTGCAATCCCCCAACTTTTTTGGTGTTATTGAAGACCTGCAATCAATTGGAGAGCAGCTGGCCAATGAAAAAACACTCTTCATCAGCTGTTTTTCCGAAGGCCTGGCATACGGACTTCTCAAACCTCCCGGTCAATTCGGAGTGGACATCGCCTGCGGGGAAGGCCAGAGTTTTGGAATTTCCCAATCTTTTGGAGGACCGGCCCTTGGCATTTTTACGGCGAAGCAGAAATACATGCGCAGCATGCCGGGGAGACTGGTTGGACAAACAACGGACGTCGAAGGAAAAAGAGGATTTGTGCTGACCCTGGCAACCCGTGAACAGCATATTCGCAGGGAAAAAGCGACTTCAAATATCTGTACGAACCAGGGATTATGTGCTATGGCAGCATCTATTTACCTGGCATCTGTCGGTGGAACGGGTTTGAAACAACTTGCCCAATTAAACCTGGATAAGAGTGAATATTTAAAAAATGAATTTCGTAAAAACGGGATCGAAATTCTCTTCGATGGCCAGACCTTTAATGAGTTTGTCATTCGTTTGCCCCAAGGATCCGAAGATCGCTACCAGGAGCTACGAAAAAAAGGTATTGTCCTGGGCGTTCCCCTGGAACCTCACTACCAGGAGCTTAAAGACTGCTATCTGGTTTGTGTTACGGAAACCGCTCAAAAATCTCACATGGATCTGCTTGTAAAGGAGGTAATACGATGAATGAACCCTTAAAACCAACCGGAATTGTCCAGGAAGAATTACTGTTGTGGGAAAAAGGTAGGAAAGGTAAGTGCGGTTATTCAATGCCGAAGCGGGATATCGAAAGTGCTTCTTGTGATGCCGCTTATACCAGGAATGAACTGGATCTGCCTGATCTGTCTGAAGTAGAGGTAGTTCGCCACTACACCAGGCTTTCTCAATGGAATTTCGGATTGGATACCGGTATGTATCCGCTGGGGTCCTGTACCATGAAGTATAATCCAAAAACCAACGATAAACAGGCTTCACTACCGGGATTCACGCAATCCCACCCCTTGCTGCCATTGGAATGTTCACAGGGAACCCTGCGGATGATGTATGAACTTGAGCAATATCTGATGGAAATCACCGGTATGGATGCAGTAAGTTTGCAGCCTGCTGCCGGAGCACATGGAGAACTGGCTGGCATGTTGATATTTTATGCCTATCATAAACATAAAAACTCTAAAAGAACCAAGATCTTGATTCCGGACACAGCCCACGGCACTAATCCGGCCAGTGCCGCCTTGTGCGGATTTAAATCCATCCCCATCAGATCAGGCGACGACGGTGTTCTTCATCCACAACAGGTTGAAGAACTGATGGATGATGAAACAGCCGGCATCATGATTACCAACCCCAATACACTGGGATTATTTGAAGAAAACATCAAGGAAATTGCCAGGATTGTTCATGCCAAAGACGGACTGGTATATGCTGACGGTGCCAACATGAATGCCATCATGGGCATGGTGAAGCCGGGTAAGATTGGAGTTGATGTTATGCATTTAAACCTGCACAAGACTTTCTCAACCCCCCATGGAGGGGGAGGCCCCGGCGCAGGTCCGGTCTGTGTCACAACATCACTGGAACCCTTTTTGCCCGTTCCCAGGATTATCAAAAAAGCAAATAAATATATGCTTGAAAATAATCTCCCGTTAACCATCGGCAAAATGCATGCCTTTTATGGAAACGTAGGCGTTTTAATCAGGGCATACTCTTATATACTGACAATGGGAGCTGAAGGTTTGAAAAAAGCCAGTCAGCTGGCTGTTTTAAACGCCAATTACATCAAAGAAAAACTTAAGGATGTGTTCTTCCTGCCCTATGATAAGCCCTGCATGCATGAATGCATTTTTTCAGACAGAAACCAGAAGGAACACGGTTTTTCAACTCTGGATATGGCAAAACGGCTGATTGACTACGGATTTCATCCCCCAACGATTTATTTTCCATTGATCGTAAGCGGTGCCTTGATGATAGAGCCGACTGAAACGGAATCCAAGGAAGATATTGATCGGTTTATCGAGGTTTTAAGAATAATTGCCAATGAGGGGATAACAGATTCGGAGATACTTCACCAGGCTCCTCAATTGAGCAAGTGTAGGCGTCTTGATGAAGTTCAAGCTGCAAGGAACCCCTGCCTTACTGGTTGCTAAGTTTATTTAACCCCTCCTCTTCAAGCCGTAGTCTTTCACAGGTCAGATTGACCTCTAGTCTGCGGCTTCTACCGATTCTGCATTCTTATCTTTTCTTTCTTTCCCGGAATTATCAGGCATGTGGCGAACGGCCGCTCAGGTACACAAAATTGGACTCAAAATTAGGCAAACCACACTTAATTTTTGCCACAAAAATCGGTACAAAATAGTAATATTCGTCTGAGAGGTGCGTCGTAGTTAAAGACATATCGATCATTTACAACAGAATGCAAATTATTATATCGAGCATTTGTTCTATCGATTGAATTTTTTTTTTGAAAATTTTCTTTACATATGGCAAAGGGTTGGTGTAGTGTTAGGTCGAATTAAAGTGTCGCCTTAGATCACCAAGAATAACAGTATCTTTAGGCTCTTAATAACGCATTTTTTGAGGAGGTTATGTCGTTGTTAACTATCTCAGATGTTACACTTACATTTGGCGGATTAAAAGCCCTGTCAGAAGTCAATATGACAATCACACAAGGTTTGATTACTTCCATCATTGGCCCTAACGGGGCTGGAAAGACAAGTCTTCTCAATTGCATATCCGGGTTTTATCATCCCACCAGTGGAGACATCTCCTTTGGAGAACATGATTTATCACTTACCTACTTTTCTCCACATCAAATTTCTGTTCTCGGTATCGCAAGGGCTTTTCAAAACCTGGAGCTTTTCAGGGGGATGTCAGTATTGGACAACTTATTGCTGGCACGTCATAAGAACCTAAAATACAATTTTTTACAAGCAGTTCTCTATTTCGGTAAAGCCTCTCGCATCGAGGCCGAGAACAGGGCTTATGTTGAGGGTGTGATAGAGTTCATGGAACTGGAGCCCTATCGAAATAAAATAGTGGGAAATCTCAGTTATGGAATTCAAAAACGGATAGAAGTCGCAAGAGCGCTCACACTCGGTCCGAAACTCTTATTACTTGACGAGCCCATGGCTGGTATGAACATTGAGGAAAAAGAGGATATGGTTCGTTTTGTTGTCGATATTCAGCAGGAAAGGGACATCACAGTCGTTTTAATAGAACATGACCTGGGCGTTGTCATGGACATATCCGATCAGATATACGTTTTGGATTTCGGGGAGCTGATTGGTTCAGGAAGACCGGAAGAGGTCGCAAATAACCCTAAAGTCATTGAAGCTTACATTGGAGAAGATTAATTGCCCATGGAAAACTCAGATCAGTTAGTTGAATTCACCATTCCCCAACTTTTGCGCTGGCGGACCAAGAAATCGGCAAGTAAAATTGCATTGCGAGAAAAAGATTTTGGATATTGGAAAGAATATACCTGGAAAGAGTACTATGATCACGTTCGAAAAGCAGCTTTAGGGCTGGAGGCACTGGGAATAAAAAAGGATAGTAAAATAGCACTCATCGGGGACAATATTCCGGAAATGCTTTTTATCGCCATTGGTGCCCAGTCATTGGGGGCAATCTCTGCAGGGATCTACCAGACGACTCTTCCTGAAGAGATCGCACAGCTAATCGACTATATGGATGTGACGCATGTTTTTTGTGATGATCAGGAGCAGGTAGATAAAGTCATTGAGATCAGGGATCAAATCCCCAATGTCAAAAAAGTGATATATGAAGATCCACGTGGAATGAGGAGTTACCGCAAAGATGATTGGTTTATTTTTATTAACGATTTATACAAGCTAGGAGAGGAGATACACAAGAAAGATCCACAGAGATTTACAGACCATGTTGATGAAGGTTCTCCGGATGATGTCTGCCATCTTTGTCTGACCTCGGGGACAACCGGTCTTTCGAAAGGATCGATGATGACCCACAGGAACTATATTAACATGGGGGTACAGTTATCCAAGGTTGATCCTTTGGAACCGACCGACGAATACCTGTCTTTTTTGCCATTTGCCTGGATCGGGGAACAGATGAACTCCTTCGGTGTCGCCATGGCGACCGGAATTACCATCAATTTTCCGGAATCCGTTGAAACTGCCATGGATGATCTGAAGGAGATAGGTCCGCATTTTATGTTTGGCGCGCCAAGAATATATGAAAATATCCGATCGCAGATCTGGTTAAAAATAGATGAGTCTTACCGTTTGAACAGAATATTCTACAATTTTTTTATTAAAGTGGGAGAAAAGGCTGCCTCATACCGCATGTTAGGCAAGAAAATGCCGACAGTATTACGCATAAAATCATGGTTTGGAACAAACATGGTTTTTCGTCCTCTCATTAATCAGATCGGTTTGCTTCGCCTAAGGAGAGCCTATACAGGCGGTGCCGCACTCGGACCTGAGCTGTTCACCTTTTACCAAGCAATTGGTGTGAACCTGAAGCAGATCTACGGCCAGACCGAAATAACAGGGATCGCCTACATGCATCGGGATGGTGATATAAGACCGGATACGGTGGGTTTCCCACTGCCGCAGACAGAATGTAAGATTTCTGAAAAAGGAGAGATTCTCTCACGATCTCCTTCAGTATGCGCTGGATACTACAAACTGCCGGACAAAACCAGGGAGGATTTTGCGGATGGTTGGCTGTGCTCGGGAGATGCGGGTATTATCGATAAAGAGGGTCATTTGGTAGTGATTGACCGTTTATCGGATGTTATGCACAACAATAAAGGTGAATTGTTTAGCCCCATGTTTCTGGAAAACAAACTGAAATTTAGTCCTTATATAAAAGAGGCGGTAATTCTGGGTGATAAAAAAGAGTTCGTTTCCTGCCTTATCAATATCGATCCGGTGATAGTTGGAAAATGGGCAGAAGGGCGCGGTATCTCCTATACAACCTTCATGGATCTTTCCCAAAAGCAGGAAGTCAAGGAACTGATGCACCGACAGGTACTTGATTTTAATAAAAATGTGGAGAAGGAGCATTATAAAATCAAGCGGTTTGCCGTTCTCTATAAATTGCTGGATGTTGATGATGGTGAATTAACTAAAACTGGTAAAATCCGCAGAAAATACGTCAATGAGAAATATGACACCATTATCGCGACACTTTATGATGAAGGCGTCAGCAAAAAAGTAGTGGAAGCTGAATTCGTCTATCAGGATGGTCAGAAAGCTATCGTCGAAACCGAAATAGAATACTTCACCATGGAATAGGAATAAGGGGGCGCATGAGTTATTTTTTTCAACTTGTTGTCAGTGGTATTGTCGTGGGTTCCATTTATGCTTTGTCTGCCCTGGGATTTGTCTTGATCTATAAGTCCAGTCGAGTACTAAATATGGCCCATGGACAGATAATAGCTGCCGGGTGTTTCATTACCTATGCATTAACAGTATGGGTCGGCATCCCGATTTACCTTTCTTTTCTGGCCAGTTTGGTTATCACCTTTTTTCTGGCCATGAGTGTTGAACGTATTTTCTTGAGACGCCTGATTGGAGAACCGATTATCTCAGTTATCATGGTAACGATTGGGTTGATGTCCATACTTGACGGTATTATTTATTTAACGCCATTTGGATCAGAAAACTTTTCCTTTCCCGAGTTTTTCCCGCCGGAACCCATCGCATGGGGGGGAGTTTCCATCTCCTGGACACAGTTAACAGGTGTCATCATTACGATTGTTCTCATTGGAGGGTTTTCCTGGTTTTTTAAGAAATCCACTATCGGGATTTCAATGAGGGCTGTCTCCGATGACCAACTGGCTTCCATGTCCATTGGTGTATCAGTTCCCAGGGTATTTGGACTTGCCTGGGCGACGGCTGGGCTTACAGCAGCCGCCGCGGGTGCAATCATTGGAAATATTACCGGCTTGAATTTCGACACTTTGCACTCCTTTGCCATATTTGTTTTCCCTGTGGTTATCCTGGGTGGATTGGATTCCATCCTGGGTGCTGTCGTGGCAGGTATTGTGATGTCTTTAATCCAACAATTTGCTAGTGGCTATCTTGATGGTAGCTTTGGTTTGTATGGGACAGCAGAGGTTCTTCCCTATATTATTTTGTTGGTTCTTTTACTTTTGAAACCACACGGTTTATTTGGAACACATGAAATTGAAAGGGTATAGGTTATGTCAGCGAATCGTTGGTTAGCAACCGGTAATTATTTCACCTCCTATAAAGAGGAACAGAGGATATTTTCAACAAAGCTGGATCGGGCAATATTTACGATATTTCTACTCAGCCTTTTCGTTTGGCCGCTTCTGTTTGAAACAAGCAGTAAAAATATGCTGGTAATCGACAATATCCTCATAGCCATTATTGCAGTACTGGGGTTGAATCTTCTTACCGGATTTGCCGGTTTGATTTCCATCGGACATGCAGCCTTTGTGGGAGTTGGAGCCTATACTATCGCATCCTTTATCAGGGTGATCGGAGATGACCATATACTGATAACCCATGCCTGGCCTTTAATGATACTGATAGCCGGATTTGTGGGTGCCATATTCGGGGCCTTTGTGGGGCTGCCGGCTTTAAGGTTGAAGCATCTTTACCTGTTGATGGCAACACTTTCCTTTCAGATTATATTTCAGTGGGTAATCAACTTCTCAACCTTTTTCAACCAGGGACAGACCATTTCAGTGGGACGAGTCTATTGGGTTACAGGTAAAGTAGTTAGAAATCAACATTATACTTTCTGGTATTATGTTATTCTTATCGTCATCATTATGTTCGGTTTTGGAGTACGCAATCTGTTGCGTACACGCTATGGTCGCTCACTGGTCGCAGTTCGTGATAATGATCGGGCAGCTGATGCTATGGGGATGCACCCCGGTTTTACAAAAGTCTATGCATTCGCTTTGGCCGGTTTTTTGGCCGGTGTTGCAGGTGCTTTACATGCCTACCTGTATCGCGGAGTAGGCTTTGAGTCATTTACACTCCACTATTCCATCGTTTATCTGGCAATGGCAATTGTTGGTGGAATGGGGACGTTAAACGGGACTTTCTGGGGACCGCTTGCAATCCAGGGGCTGGAACTGCAGGTTGAAAACCTGGCTGAAAAAGCAGGGGATTTTTTTCCTTCCAATATGAACCTTGCCACAGCACTTCGACCCTTAACATTTGGTCTGGTGATTGTGCTTTTCCTGATGTTTGAACCTCGCGGAATAGCAAATTGGTGGCGAATAGCACGCTCTTACGTTAAACTATGGCCGTTTCGTTACTGAGTTTATGCTGTGACAGGTTTGATTCACTATAACCTTTAAAAGAGGAGACTATATTACAGCTTGATTACATGTTAATACATTGAAATCAAAATGTCTTTAATTGATGAAATCAGTTTTTGTCCGTTTTTATTTTTAAGAATAAGGTTGTTTTAGCCAATTGGAGTGATATTGGCGTAGAAAAATTTCTTGAACAACATAGACACTATTTTTTCCGACTATTCAAACCAAACCAAAATAATTGGAGATTAAGATGAAAAACACAAAACTGGCATTGATTGGGGGTCTCTCCGCTGCTATTTTTCTGATTTTTTTAGTCGCACAAAATGTTTCAGCCGAAACATATGTGATTGGTTCTTCCATTGCCATCACTGGGCCAACGTCTGATGTGGGAAGCCCATATGCCAAAGGTATCGAGGATTATTGCAAGTTTACCAATGATGCCAATGTGCTTGGGAAAGACAGGGTTGAGTGCATCGTTCGCGATGATGCTTATCAGACTGCTAACACCAAGAGAAACTTTGAAGATTACATGGATCAGGATATGGTTATTTATCTCAACTATTCAACGGGCAGCACCCTCGGTCTTAAAAAGGATTTTGAAGAGGAAAAAATCCCGGTACTTCCTGCTTCCTTTCACGCCGGAAACCTGGATGAATCCAACTATATCTTCTTACCGATTGCCTCCTATTCTGAACAAGCAATAGGATTGGTGGAATATGTGGTAGCAAATCATAAAGAGGGAACTCCCAAGTTCGCTCTATTTCTCCATCCATCAGCTTTCGGGCGAGGTCCATTGGAAGATGTCAAGAAAGCTTTGGCAGCCGGTTTAAAAGCGGAATTGGTAGAAGTTGTGGAACATGGGAATGACCTGGATTATACAGCTACTATTACTCGGCTGTTAAGTAAAGGCGTCTCATATGTTATCAGTCAGACCGTTCAACCCCCGGTGGCAACCCTTTTAAAGGATGCCAATCGACTGGGTAAAGCGGCTTCTTCCTTTGGAGAAAAGGGAAAACTGACTTTCTTGGGTTGCCATTATGCTGGTGGTCCTGATCTCGTTGCTTTGGCCGGATCAGCAGCCGATGGAACCTTCTGGACAACATCCTATACAATGACAATCGAGCAAGGTGCGGAAGCTATCCCCATTCACCTGGCGAAAGCATATGGTAGGGATACAGATCTTGGTAAATCCCAGAATTACATGAACGGCATTATGGCTGCGCAGATTGCCATTGAAGCCATGAAGAGGGTGAAGGCAAAAGGTGGAAAAATATCAAAAGCATCACTTTACGATGAATTGAACCTCATGAATGGTGCCAATGCCTATTCACCTGGAACAACGGTGGGTCCGGTCACTTTCTCAAAAACAGACCGTGCAGGAGTAGATACTCTGCAGCTTTACCTGGCAACAGATGGTGTATTTCGTTCATATGGTAAGCCTTTTACTTCGGAATTCTACGGAAAAATAAAATAACCGGTTGAAGACCGATCTGCATGATATTGTCGTTCCCCAAAACACAGGGGACGACAAGTCAGCAATCTTTGTTACCTATTAACTGCCTAACTGTCCGCCGATGAAGGCTCGGCAGCTGGCAACCGCCAGGTGATTGCTATTAAACCCTTAAGCCAAAAAAGGAAGTGGTGGATAAGGTTAAAAATTTGTTGGAAGTCAACAATGTTGAAGTAGTTTACAATGATATCATTCAGGTATTACGGGGTGTCAGCCTAAGTGTTCCTCTAGGCAAGATCGTCGCACTGTTGGGAACCAACGGCGCTGGTAAAACAACAACATTGAGGGCCATCAGTGGTCTGCTAAAACCGGAAAACGGTTTTATCAAGGACGGTTTTGTCCACTTTGATGAAAAAGATATCACTAATAAACTGGGTACCCATGTGGTAAAACTGGGTGCTGTTATGGTTCCGGAAGGTCGTCGGGTTTTTAAGCACCTCAGCGTCGATGAGAATATCATCGTAGGCTCCATCACTCGACGGGATGGGTCTCAGAACATTCGAAAAGACCATGAGATGATGTATCATCACTTTCCGCGGTTGACAAAGATAAAAGGACGTTTGGCCGGATACTGTTCGGGAGGGGAGCAGCAAATGATTGCCATAGCCAGGGCTCTAATGGCCAGTCCAAAAATGCTTATGCTGGACGAACCTTCTCTGGGGCTTGCTCCTTTACTGGTTAAGGAGATTTTCGAAAATGTCAGGCATATTAATAAAGAGCTAAATACAACCATTCTTGTTGTCGAGCAAAATGCCAAAATTGCATTGGAACTGGCTGATTATGCTTATATTATGGAATCCGGAAAAATTGTTCTGGAAGGCGCCTCAAAAGAGCTAAAGGACAATCCGGATGTCAAGGAATTTTATATGGGGATAACACAGGGGGGTGGTAGAAAATCGTTCAAAGAGGTGAAATCTTATAAACGCCGTAAACGATGGATGTAGTGATAATAAGGCATCACCAGTCACTCGGTTGTTGATGCCTTTCCTGCCTATTTAACCGCAATTACAGGGCATGGTGCAGTCAGAATAACATGCTGGGTAGTGGAACCGAACACAAATTTTCCCACTTTGGATTTACGACTGGTACCCATAATAATTTTTGCCACTTTTTTGTCTTCGGCCAGAAATACCAGGTTTTCTCCGATGCTCATGTTATTAGCGGGCAGCATTTTGGTTTCATACTCAATGTCGTGCTTCTCAAAATACTGTTTCGCTTCCTTAATAATCGCTTCAGCTTTCTCCAGCTGATTCAACTGCTCTTTTGGATCACCTTCCAAAGCTGTTGTAGCGAGAATTTTTGCATCAAAAGCCTTGGCATATTTTTTTGCAACCTGCAATGCTATCTTCGCCTGACTGGAACCGTCATAACAAACCATAAATAACATAATAGATCTCCTCTCCTTAGAAAAAGCCTGTTGTCCATATTTAATTCCCGTAATCCGGGAGGCATCATCAACTGGAACGAAACACTGGCTATTGCCCACTTATTATTGTACCATGACAATCATTACACAATCTCTTTTCCTATGTCTGATATTTACTTTTTGTTTATATGAACGATGAATAACTGTCAAGGTTTTTCAAGGAACTAGAGCCCATTGGACTCGAAAGTGAATGGACATCCGGAAAACACTAAATCAGTTGAATCCACTGTTTTAAGGGAGACTTATGCCTTCAGATAGAACTGTAATTCAGACCGATCAGGCTCCGGAAGCAATCGGTCCTTATTCCCAGGCAATTAAAGCAGGAAATCTGGTCTTTGTATCGGGACAGATTCCCATCAATGCTCAGAATGGTCAACTTGTCGAAGGAGATATCCAGCAACAAACCAACCAGGTACTGATCAATGTGAAAGCCGTGTTGAATGCTGCTGGTAGCTCTTTAGAGAATGTTGTCAAAACCACGGTGTATATTCGGAACATGGATGATTTTCCATTGATCAACGAAACCTATCAGACTTTTTTCACCCGCTCGCCACCGGCCAGAGCTTGTGTTGAAGTGTCCAACTTACCCAGAAATGTGGATGTGGAGATTGATGCGATTGCCGTGATCTAGAGAGGGACAGCCGGATTATTATTCAAACATTACATAGCATGGATTGCCTTTCCCTCGGATGCCATTAAACAGGCTTCTTTGAGGGCTTCCAAATAAGTGGGATGTGCATGGCTGAAGCCAGCCAATTGTTCAGCTGTCAGCCGTTGTTCGATTGCCACAACTGCCTCACCAATCATTTCTGAGGCATGTGGCGCTACCAGATGAACTCCCAAGATGACTCCTGTTTTGGCTGAAACCAGTACCTTGGCAAATCCATCCAGTTTATCCGCCGTATGGGCTCTTCCCAATACCCGATTTTGACAAGTTCCCACTTTGTAATCGATTCCTTCAACGATCAGCTCTTCCTCCGTGTAACCAACGCTGGCTGTTTCCGGAGACGTATATACGACCGACGGGATCGCCTTGTAGTTTAGCTTTCGTGTTTTACCGGCTATGGATTCAGCTGCAATAACTCCCTCTTCTGATGCTTTATGTGCCAGCATCATTCCCCCTATCACATCACCAATAGCATAGATATGATTGACTGAAGTCTGCAGTTGTCCATTTACCATAATCGTTCCATGATCACCTATTTTGACCGCAGTGTTCTCTAATCCAAGGTTTTTCAAATCCGGGCTTCTTCCAACAGCCAACAGGCAGTAGTCTGACTCAAACAGGAGGTCATTGGTTTTACTGTCATGTGCCACTACCGCCACACTCTCTCCTTTGTTTGAAACCTGCTTGATGTTGCAGGATAAATGGAATTTAATCCCCAGCTTTTTTAACGATCTCATCAACTCCCCACTCAGTCCTTTATCAAAATTTGGTAGAATTGAATCCGCAATATCAAGGATATCCACCTTGGTCCCCAACCTCGCAAAATGGGTGCCGATCTCTAGACCGATAACACCAGCCCCTGCTATGACCAGAGAACCGGGGATTCTGTCAAGGGATAAAATTTCAGTTGAGGTTAAAATTCTATCTTTATCAATTTCGGCAAATGGTAGAGTGAAAGCTTTGGCTCCTGTGGCTATGATAAAATGTTTGGCGCTAACTGAAAGGCGGTTGCCATTTTCCTCCAAAACCTCGATTGCCTGATCATTTTTGAATGATGCATGGCCTGTCAATACGGTTACAGCATTTTTATCAAGTAACGACCTGATACCTTTACCGTTTTGATTAATGACATTCTCTTTTCGCTGCAGCATGCGAGGGTAATCAAGTGAGAGATTATCCAGTCTTATGCCAAATTTTTTGTAGTGGGTTTTTGCCGTAAAATAGTGACCTGATAGCTCAAGCAATGTTTTTGTAGGAATGCAGCCAACGTTTAAACAGGTCCCGCCCAGGGTTTCCTGCCGTTCAATTATCAGCGTTTTTAATCCCAATTGTGAACAGCGAATGGCACCGACGTAACCGCCTGGACCTGCTCCTATTACAACAACATCAAAATTCATTTTTTCTCTATGTTAAACCTGTTAATGCTTTATCAAAATGAGGGAGAATTCTTGACAAGTACATCAGTTTTACGATTACATTTTGCCGTAAACATTGTCTAAATTAATCAAATGTGCTCGATACGTCAATATTAAGATTTATCATATCTGTTCAATTGCTGTCCGCAGATTAATACCGTCAGGCAAAACCGTAGTACCTGGCGGAAAATAAACTTCTCCTTGAATTCCAATAAAGTGTACACCTGTCTCCAAGGCGGTGTAATAATTAGTCAGGGCATCACCCACAAAAATGCAGTATTCAGGCTTTAATCGTTCAGATTCCAAAACCAGGTTGACATGAATGGGTTTTTTAATCGGTGATCCCATGATCCGTTTAAAAAAACCGGTCATTGTCCTTCTTTCAATGATCTCTTTAAGCTCATCTTCCGGAGTTCCGGAAACCACATAAAAATCCGCTTTTGTGTGATAGGACTGCAAAAACTCTTTCATCCCCGGTATCCAGGCAGCATTGACAACCAGATCTTTCACCCTGTTTGAAAATTGCAGACAGGAGTGTTCCAGCTCTTCCCTGGAAAGTGGAGAATTTAAAAATGTGTCATAATAGTGAGCAATTTTTTCAACCCTGCTGATTCCTCCATGGTTAAGATGATGCTCCAGCACTTTATTTACAATATTATCACCAAAAGGCTCAAACATTCTTTTGAAAGCCTCTGTTTTTATGTGTGTAGAATCCAGGATAACGCCATCAAAATCGAAAAATATCGCCTGTAGTTTATGTACGTTCACAGTGATCTCGTTTCAAATAGTCTGTTAAATTTTTGATATACTATCCCAATAAAGATTTTTTAAAATGGCAAACATTTAATTCTGTTACCTGTGCTTTGATATGGGTATTACTATTCTGGATGATCGTACTTTCACCTGTTTTCACAATTCCCTTTAAAATAACGTCATAGCTTATCAAAATGGATGCCGATGGTAAAACAGAATCTGCCATTCATCCTGTATTCTTGATAAACGGGCACTGCCAGCATTATTTTTCTCAAAACCGTGGATCATCAACGAGTGTTTCCGGTAAAAACCAAAAATCCTGTTGACGTTTTAAGAATTTTAAGAAAGACTTCACTTTGAAAAAAGCTAGGGATTAAGACTATTAGTCCTGACAAAATCTAACCTAATCAAACATCTCACTTTTTTCAAACAATCATCTTATTAACTTCAGTATCTTTTCAAACAAGGGCAGGAACGATTTTATTCAATCAACAATGATTTCATTCTTTAGGAATCATCCCATAAAGAAAAAAAAAGGAGGTTAATATATTATGACTCAGCCAGAAACAAAAGAAAAAAAAGCGTGGATCGTTTATCCAATTGGAAGCAAACCTGAATGGCCGACAGCAGTATTGTTGGGAATACAACAATACCTGACCATGTTTGGTGCCACCGTTTTGATTCCGTTTATAATAGGGGGCGCGATGGGGCTGCCTCCGGAACAGTTGGCATTATTGATCTCAACCATCTTTTTTACTTCCGGTTTATGTACTCTCATCCAGCAATCACCCCTGGGTAACCGTCTTCCGATTATCCAAGGAGGAACATTCTCCTTCCTCGGCCCAACATTTGCAATTATTGGAATGGTCGCGGCTAAAAAGCTGACCGGTGATATCCCGTTATGGCAATTGCAGATCCAAGAGATTGCCGGTGCGATTATGATCGCGTCGGTGGTGGAAATTGTGCTTGGCTATACCGGTATCATGGGACAGGTAAAAAGACTGATCAGTCCGATTGTCATTGGCCCCACCATTGCTATGATCGGTTTGGCTCTATTCTCCATTGGAGCTCCCTGGATGGCAAAAAATTGGGTGATTTCGCTGATCACACTGGTGGCGTTAATACTCTATTCACAGGTTTTTTCTCAAAAATCGAGGGTTTTCATGTTGTTCCCGGTACTGCTGGCCATTGCTACCGGATGGATTTGTGCCCTGATCGGAACTGCCAGTGGACTTATCTCACCGGATAATGCTGCCTATCTGAAAACAGATCTGATTGCAAGTGCTCCTTGGTTTAGCTTGATGCCTATGGTTCCTTTCAAATGGGGAATGCCGGACTGGGGGAGCGCTACGCTTTGGGCGGGTGTATTCGGAATGCTGGCAGGATACCTGGCTTCGATGATTGAATCCATCGGTGACTATTATGCTTGTGCCCGTATTTCCGAAGCGCCAGTGCCAACTGCAAAGATGATCTCCAGAGGTCTGGGAGCGGAAGGACTGGGTTGTCTGGTGGCAGGAATACTGCAGACTTGTAATGGAACAACTTCCTATTCCGAAAATATCGGATCAATTGGACTGACAAGAGTAGCCAGTCGGAGGGTTGTTCGTTGTGGCGCAGTGGTGATGCTTTTTATCCCCATTATCGGTAAATTTGGTGCAACACTCGCAACATTGCCTCAGCCTGTTGTGGGAGCCATGTTTGTCGGGCTCTTCGGTATGATCGCATCTGTCGGTCTTTCTAACCTTCAGATTGTGAATCTGAACAACTCAAGAAACCTTTTTATTATCGGGTTATCATTCTTCGCCGGACTCAGTGTCCCCTATCACTTCAGTCCGATGTTATCAGCTGCTGCTGTTCCCATTGATTGGAGTGCAAGTGGAGAACTTGCCAAAGTTCTGGGAAACATCTTTCAAGCAATTCTGACAACCGGAATGGCAGTAACAGCGTTAGTGGGAATCACACTTGACAACCTGTTACCTGGCGCTACCAGAGCGGAAAGAGGACTTGAGATTTGGGAAACGGAAGCTTCCGATGAAGCTTGGGAGAAAGCAGAAGCCGAATGGGCGGCTTTAGCTGAAGGTGAAATGAGAGCTGTATAACAGATAATATGATGGACACTCTTAATTGGGTGTCCATCATGTTTAATTTTATCTCCCTCATCCACATCAAAAACCACAAGAATCGAATTCCATTAATACCATAACAATACCTGTAGGAGTGCATTTACGTGATACGACCCTTAAAATTTCTTTTGTATGCAATGATGGTAATGGTTGGATTTATCGCAATGTATTCAATATTAAACGCAGGTAATCCCAATAGTATGCTTCGCCCCTATTTTCCCAATCCTCAATATGACATCTATGTGGCAATGATCTCTTCATTTGTTGTATTTGTTTTGGGGTTTATTGTTTTTTTTTCCAGGGATAGAGAAGGATTCAGGCAGATCATTCAGTTGAATGAAAAAAAAATCAAAGCCATGCAAAAAAAAGGAAAAAGCGATGATGAAATAGCAGAATCAATTTTGGCCGCCATGGGAAGCAGACCCGGTTATCGAGCCAGAATGGCAAAACGGAAATTGACGGCCTACCTATCTGAATTTAAATAAATATTTTCACCTTGATACAATCGGTTTTTATGATTAATACCTTTCTGAGCGAAGAGTGGAGTTTTATCGCCATCATTTTTTTCGGGATTATTGCTTATATTGCATGGATCAGATGGCAGGATCATCGATGGATTGAAAACAGATTCGGACGAGACAATGTGATCGCCATGAGCTTCGGAATTAATTATTTTGGTAGAACATCGGAACCGGGAAAAGCCATTAGAAGCAGTGGATTTTTAATCCTGCTGAAGGATCGTGTGGTTTATCGGAGCAGGTGGAAAAAAAAACAGGTGGAGATTACAGGTGTCAGTATTCGCCGTTTATATCCGGATTCTGTCCATAAGAATACTGATCTTCATCAATCGGTTATGAAAATCGATTTTGAGCTGGAAGGCGGCCGTTTGGACAGCGTAGCCTTCAGAGTGCCTTACCCTCCCCAGTGGATCCAAGCCATTGCGAACATCTCTCCGAATCTGCTTAAACAAGACCCGGAATAATGTTTTTTACTAATAATTAAAAATCACTTGTAAGCTGTGTTATAGGGATTTACTGAGATAGGCTTCATCTTATAATTCATGGTTGTAGGTGTAATGTGTCTCCTGGCGGCATTTCCTTTTTTTGTTTTCTCATTGAATGGAACATTAAACGGTAACGAGTTTCTGAAATTGGATAACAATTTCTTCGGTGTTGAAGCCACCCTGTGCATCCATTTAATGCGTCTGGCCCTGTTCGAAATGGTTACTATATCTCGGATATTCTGAATTTCCTTTAAAATATATAATTCCTTGACTTGAAGATCCTCGTTCATTTGTATTCCCGATAAAAGTTGTGTGATAAGTTACAAACACCCTGTTAACTTCTTATCGGTGAAATAGATTAAAACTTGAACAAAACCGGAAATCTAATGAGAGTTATCAAAGGGAGGAGGGGTAATACTATTCATGGTACGATCAAAGGCATCTTGTATATAGGCGCGACCTCTCAGGTTGTTTGTCCAGAGAAAACGGACAAAGTAGACTTCCCGGTTAATTTCGTTTTTTAGCCATTTTATGTACCCTAATAATTCACCAAGATTATCAGGCTTCTGTTTTTTTATTCTCTTTTCTTCATTAATGACCTGGGTAAGCTGATTTTCAATCTCATCCAGTCGGATCACCTTAATTCGCCTGTCATTAACCTTTTTGAAAATATTTTCTATTTTTTCCTTTATAAGACCGACTTTGATAAAGTCTTTAAAATAGTCCAGGTAGAGGTATAGCGTACGAATGGTCTCCTCAATGCTGGATTCCCGCATCTTGTTAACTTCTGCTTTTTTCTTTTGAATAACAGCGATAAGGTTATTATTGTGAGACAATTTGTATCTCTCCTCCAATTGTATGACTTCAGCATCCACCTGAATCATTCGATTATACTTACCAATTGCTTCCGAAAAAACCTGTTCAATGATTGTTTTAAAATTGAAGTTTTTCGACTTGGGATAATGCTTTCCGGCGATAAAGATAATTCTTTGTTCCAGACTTACATCCTGCTTTAAAGCATCCCGTTCATGGTCACCGGCAACAGGATGGACTTCGTTGAGACATTTTACAAAAACCTTAAAAATAATATTGTTAATCTCCTTCTCCAGGTTTTCAGGTAAAAAACCAAGAACAGCAGCCTGTGCTGAATCCGTTTCAATATCCAGTGGCGTTTTGTCTTTTTTATGTTTTTGAATAACAGCAGCAGTCACTTGATTTGGTTCCCCGAGAAAAACGCCCGTATCAATAACAGTGCAGGTTAATCCTTTTTGAGACATCAACTGCTTGATTTCATCACGATACTGCATCTTGCAATCCACAAAGACTTCCTGTGTGCCGTAGTCGATGTTAATCCAGGATTCTCGGTCGGGGTCTTCGCTGATTTCTGCAAAATTATTGTGCATTATTTTTCTGACGATCTCTTTAAAAACTTTGTAGGTCGCATAGATCTCTTTATCATCCTTAATTTCCAATGTAATAATTATATCTTCCAATCGTCGAGAACCCTTCCTGCGTTCCTCCCCGGCATCCGTTTTTGCAGGATCTCCCTTCAGGGTTTTCCGCCGATCATTATCAATACGCTTTTCCTTTCCGATGTAATTGTATGCGACCTGTACAAAGCGTCCTTTATTGATGTAGTGAATCGATTTGGTGTCGGATTTAGTCAATTGGGTTTCCTGCAGATATTGAGATTTGACCGGCTTAAGTTCGAGTCTGATTTTGAGTAATTGCAGTTTATCAGTCAAGATAGGTTATTACAATAGGAACCAACACCCAAAATCCGCTATCAAACCGGTTAATCCTGTCAGTATTGAATCGAGAGATTAAGGTTGAAAACAAAATAATCCACTTCTTAAAATGGATAGGGATTAGGCAGAGGACAAGGACTGGATAGAGCAGTTCTCCAGGGAAGTCTCTTCAAAATAAGGGAATACGTATCATAAGCACATGTCCCGTTTAGAAAAAATTTCTCCTGAGCGGACTATCTATTTAAAATCAATGAATTCGGAAGCTGTTCTGACAACATTCCCATTAGAGATAAGATTTGCCAAGGATCCCAATTTATCGGATAGAATGCAGTCCTCTTTGACAGTGGGAAATATACGGAAGACCTCTTTCAGGATACATTCCCCAACCTTATTCAGTCTTCTGTTGGCTTTCGCAACAGGGTATTTTTCCTTTACCTGGATATCCAAAGAAAAAGGGTTAGTCTTTTTTCTGAATTCTTTCTTTATATCTTCAAAGTGATCTTTTACTTCCTTTGAAACCGGAACTTTTGAGGGTATAAAATCCAGTTTTCTGCGAATTGCTGCTGCCTGACTGATATAAGCCAATTCAATCGCCAGGATATATGACATCTTAGGAAGTGCTTTTAATATCCGTATCGCAAGACCAGCTCCCATGCTGACGTGATCTTCCTGCCCCGTATTGGTTGAAATATTGAAAAGATGGCTGGGCATCGCTTCCCCCCAAATGGCATTGGCCAATGCAGCGGAGCTGTACTCCGGCATCATCATGGCGCTGGAGATCGCTTTTATCTCCTCGGGTAGATCGGGCCACTTGAGATCTCGTCCCAAACCCTTGTTTCTGGTATCATCAACAAAACGGGCGCATCTCTGGTTTGTCAGACCTGCCATTATTCCCATGGCCTGAATCAGGTTATACAGCCTAACTGCAACCGGCATACCGTGAAAATGTCCACCGGAGACAATATCTACAAACTGCCCCTGGTATTCTGATTTCGATGTCTCCCTGGTATCGGCGATTATGGGTAATATAATCGGGTTATCAGTCACACTATTGGCTTCCCTCAGCAGGGTTAACTCGCATTCATCAATTAATTCCGCACAACTGCCCAAAATCTGGGCTGCACATCTTATGTTATAGGGATCCTGAATCTCACCGTCGATACAATAATCACGATGCGCTTCACGCAGTGGTGATTCTTCCATCAACGCTTTTATCCAGCGGGCAGTCTTTACAGATCCGGGATGGGGACGCAGTTGATGAAGATCCTCCCTGAATGGTGTTTCGGTGGACAGCATCACCTGGGCAGTCATGGCAGTGTGGACACAGGCTGTTTTCAGATAGGTTTGCATCTGTTGACAGCAATAAAGGCCGATTGCTGTCATAAACTGAATTCCGTTGTTCAGTGCCAGTCCTTCTTTCATTTCAAGCTTTAAAGGTTCAAGCCCGGCAGCTGTGAGCGCATCACTGGCTTCAACCAGACGCCCCTGGTGATGTACCTTCCCCAATCCCAGCAAACCTAACGCCAGATGAGACAAAGGAGCCAGGTCTCCACTGGCTCCTACCGATCCCATTTCCGGAATAACCGGAAGAATGTCATGATTTAACAGATTGAGCAGCTGGATAATCACCTTGGATCGAATACCGCTATATCCTCGGGATAAAGACTGGGCTCGAAGCAGAATCATCACTCTTACAATCTCGGAAGAAACCGGATCTCCCATTCCCACTGCATGGGAAATAATCAGGTTTTCCTGCAGCTGAGACAGGTGTTCCGGTTTTACCTGCAGATCCACGTTGTGGCCGAATCCCCGGTTAAAGCCGTAAGCTGGAAATCCTTGTTTCTCAATGAACCTCTCCAGTTGGGTCCGTCGCTCATCAATAACCTTTTGACTCTCTTCAGACAACCCAACCCGTGCTTCTCCTTTAGCCACTGCTTCCACCTGGTCGAGGGTGATCTCTCTCTTGTAATCCAATTCAATTTTCATTAATTTGTTATTCATATTGTTCCGTATCTAAACAGTTTTGAGTCCTTGTCTAATTTATTGGAATTAAAGGCCTTAGAAATCTGACATATTGTCATTCCGTGCTTACGGAATGACAATTTTTTTAAAGTGAAGGATGTCGGATCAAGTCTCATAAGCACTTACTAAAAAGCGCTTTGGGCAAAATTCATGTTTTCAGAACGGTAGGGCAGCCTTACATGGCCGCCTTTGAGTTGGTTCTGGAGGGGATGTAACCCCACCCTGCCGTAATCCTTGCTCTTGGTAATATTTGCTTAAGTAAGCACTTATGGAATACAACCCCACCCTACCGTTAACTCTGTGAAGCTGTTGGAGATTTGAGTTAACCGCACTAATCAGGTAATAAATATTCCCTTTGAGAAGCTCCCATACTCTGTTGGTGATTATTTTGCTGATGCAATTACGGGCAAATGATTTCCGAAACACTGTTGTCCAGATACGTGAGAGCAAGAATCGCAGCCAATTTGGCTGTTCTGGAATCCAAATCATAAATGGGATTCATCTCGGTTATTTCCAGCAGATTAACCCTGTTTTTCCCGATAAGATAGCGCAATAAAAAAACTGCCTGTTCCCCGCTCAAACCGATGGGAGAAGGAGCGCTTACTCCCGGCGCATCGGAAGCCCGGATGGAATCCATATCAAGCCCGATAAATAGGGATTCCGATCTCAACTGGTTTAGCCGGGTATCGATGTCATTATTAATAAACGCCTGCTGAATGTCATCCAGTGTGATGATATTAATCCCGATCCTGTGGGCATGATTCAGATAAACCTTGGAGTTGGCATGTTTCTGAATTCCAATTTCATAAAAACGATGCGGTTCAATAATGTTTTCATCGATCAACTGCCGGTAAGGTGTTCCGCTATTAGCCAACAGGTTTTTTCGAATATCCAGATGGGCATCGATGTTTACAGCCGCTGTTTTTGGAAACACTTGCTGATGGGCTTTACAGTCAGGGTATGAAAGATCATTTCCTCCCCCCAGGACAATGATCTTTTTCCCATCCCGAAGCAGGCTTTCTACTATTTGGTAGTGTCTCTGATGAATTTTCTCCAATGAATCATCAAAAGCAGTATCTCCCAGGTCGAACAGATCTCCTGTTTCCATCTTTTCCGGTGCTGCCAGTTTATAAAACGCCTGTCTGATTGCAGCGGGTCCCTTAGCTGCTCCAATCCGGCCGGAGTTTCGGTTGATTCCCTCATCTTGTGAACAGCTTACAATAACAAACCTGGATTTCTGATAAGACTCTATTTTATGTTCAGCCACAGCCCCCAACCGATAATCATTGGGGTCCTTTGATCTGAAAAACAGATCCGGGTTTGGCCTTGTGGTCAAAGAAAACAGTTGATCTTGATTCATTTTACCTTCTTGAAGTAATGGACTACACAGTTAATTGACCCGTTGATGAAGAAGCCTTAAACCTGCCTCCAAGGCTGTATCGAGATCCCGGGTAAACAAATCGGTTCTGAGATGCTATTTTACCATTTATCCAAGTTGTTCGGTTGAGGATAAGACAGGGGTCATCTTGCGCAATCTTCAGAAGTCTGATCATCTGCTCATCCGGGAGCAGTGTCTCGATAACATGTTCAACTTCATCAATGGGAGCCACAGTCAACAAGTACTCGCTGGGTGTTATTTTAGAAAAATCCTGATGAATATAGTCAGGTGCAGTCTCCGGATTAACAAATCGATCTGCCAACTGAATCGGTACACCATTGTTCTTATGCAAAATGAGGGAATGATAGATTTCTGTTCCCATTTTCACCTGCATCCCGATATGTAAGTCCTTGGAGATAGGTTCCCGCTTAAGCAGTATCACTTCACTTTCATGATTCCCTCCCCACTCTTTTATTTCCTCAGCGATACTCCTGATTTGAAAAAGAGCGAATTGAGGTTTTTCAGGAGCTACAAAACTCCCTGCCCCTTTCTTGCGAATCAAAATCCCTTCTGCCGTCAACTCTCTCAAAGCACGATTGATTGTCATCCTCGAAATACCAAGGGATTCAACCAGTTCATTCTCCGAAGGAATTTTATTACCCGCACTCCAATGACCGGAATTGATCCGGCGGACAATCAGGTGTTTAACCTGCTGATATAGCGGCCAGGGTGGTTTTTCTTGCAGGTTGCCCGGCAACACTGTAAGGGGATCGATAAGGTCAGGCTTACGTCTTGTTCTATTCATGAATTGATTTTAATCCGGTTAATTGTTGTTAGGTTACACTGATTCCGATTCCATGTTTATAGAGTTAGTCCGGTGACCTAGCAAGAGCGCCCTGCTGTTTTAATGATCGTGCAATATTATTTCCGTAATTTTGCTCGTTCGAGTGAATAAGCTTGATTGACAGATAGCATATAAGTTGTATATACATTTTGTAAAGCAGGTATGTTATAAAACTTAAATTACAGAAAATATAACGTATCCAGCATCAGGTTTAACTCAATTGTATATACATAAAAAGATACAAAATCCCCTTAACCAGGATAACTCATGAATAATCAGAAAATTGCGGAGGCGATGCAGATTCATCTCGGTAAGATTTTCAAAAAATTGCCGGATTATCCAGGGTTTGAAAAAGACATCCGTAGAGCTCCAAAACGCCAGTTGACCCTTTCAGATAGTGAATTGAAACTCGCTCTGAAAAACGCACTGCGCTATGTTCCCGAAGAATGGCATTCGGAGTTAGCCCCCGAATTTGCACAGGAATTGATACAGACGGGTCGCATCTACGCATATCGTTTCAGACCGCAAGGCAGAATTTATGGAAAACCCATTGATGAGTACCAGGGAAACTGTATTGAAGGAAAAGCCTTTCAGGTGATGATAGATAACAATCTGGATTTTGAAACCGCCTTGTACCCATATGAATTAGTAACATATGGAGAGACAGGTCAGGTCTGTCAGAACTGGATGCAATACCATTTACTCAAGAGATATTTGCAGGAGTTGACCGACAATCAAACCCTGGTTGTTCAATCCGGTCATCCACTGGGGGTATTTAAATCCCAGCCAACAGCTCCCAGGGTGATTATTACCAATGCTTTGATGGTGGGACATTTTGATGACCAGGAAAACTGGCATCGTGCAGTCGCCTTGGGTGTAGCCAACTACGGGCAGATGACAGCCGGGGGCTGGATGTATATAGGCCCACAGGGAATTGTTCATGGTACATATAGTACTATTCTGAATGCAGCCCGGGTTAAACTGGGAATTCCGAATGAGGGTGATATGAGTGGCCACCTGTTCGTCTCCTCCGGGCTTGGTGGCATGAGCGGAGCACAAGGAAAATCCGTCGAAATCATCAACGGTGTCGGTATCATTGCCGAGGTCGATTACTCAAGGGTTGAGACTCGTTTAAATCAGGGCTGGGTGAATGCTGCCGTATCCACTCCCAAGGACGCCTTTGATATTGCCTCCGAGTACTTACAGTCCAGGAAAGGAATTGCCATCGCTTATCACGGTAATATTGTTGATCTGTTGGAGTACGCTGTTGAGAACCGGATACTGATTCACCTGCTGTCTGACCAGACCTCCTGCCATGCTGTCTATGACGGAGGATATTGCCCCCAGGGATTAACTTTTGAAGAGAGGACTGCTCTGATCAAATCGGACAATATCAAATTCAGGAAACTGGTGGATATCTCCTTAAAACGTCATTTTGAGGCGATTCAGCATCTGGTTGAAAATGGAGCTTATTTTTTTGATTATGGAAACAGTTTTTTGAATGCTGTTTTTGAAGCAGGTGTTCCTCAAATCTGTAAAAATGGAATCGATTCCCTGGACGGGTTCATTTTTCCATCCTATGTTGAGGATATTATGGGGCCCCTGCTTTTTGACTACGGATATGGTCCCTTTCGCTGGGTTTGCCTTAGCGGAAAAGAATCCGACTTGCTGAAAACGGATAAAACCGCCATGGACTGCATTGATCCCAATCGCAGATTTCAAGACAGAGACAACTATAACTGGATCAGGGATGCAGCCAAGAATAAACTTGTTGTTGGCACTCAGGCCAGAATTTTATACCAAGACGCCATGGGACGGATGAAAATCGCCCTGGCATTCAATGAACTGGTTCGAAAAGGTGAAATCGGTCCGGTAATGTTGGGAAGAGATCATCATGACACCGGTGGTACTGATTCCCCTTTTCGGGAAACCGCCAATATCAAAGACGGTAGCAATATCATGGCCGATATGGCGACCCAGTGTTTCGCGGGTAATATCGCCAGAGGAATGAGTCTGGTTGCATTGCATAATGGGGGAGGCACTGGTATCGGCAATGCCATTAATGGAGGATTCGGCTTGGTGCTCGATGGCAGTGATCGTATTGATGAAATTATCCAAAATGCCATTCCCTGGGATGTCATGGGTGGTGTTGCCAGACGGGCCTGGGCACGAAATACAAATTCGATTGAGACGGCCGTAGAGTATAATCGTTTGAGCCCTAATACCGATCATATCACTTTACCCTTTATTCCCGATGGAGATTTGATCATCGACGTCTTGGAAGGATTATCCTCGAAGGACTGACATTAATTGATAAACACTAGATTTCTCTTGTCAATTCTTGAGCCAAAACTTGAATTAAGACTGCTGAAATCAATTGCATATTAGATTATTAATCATGAATGGAAATATCATAATCAAAAATGCGGTGGAGCTGGTCACTTGTAGCGGGCATACGGCAAAATCGGGTGAAGCGATGTCTGAATTGTTTATCATCAAGAACGGGGCGTTGGTAATAGAAAAAGGAATTATCACTTATGCTGGTAGCCAGAAGAATCTGCCAACCCCTTCAGCACTTGAACAATTCACCATCATTGATGCTGAAAATAAATCTGTCTTGCCCGGGTTTGTTGATTCTCATACGCATTTTGTTTTTAGCGGGTATCGGGCAGAGGAGTTTTCCTGGAGGCTCCGGGGAGACAGTTACATGGATATCATGAATCGGGGTGGTGGTATTAACAGTACCGTGAAGGCAACCCGTGAAACTCCTAAAGAGGAATTGTTGAAAACAGGCAAACAAAGGTTGGATTCAATGCTTACTTTCGGCGTTACCACGGTAGAAGGGAAAAGCGGTTACGGACTGGATCTGGAAACAGAGATCAAACAACTGGAAGTGATGCGAACCCTCAATCAGAATCATGTCATGGATATTGTGCCCACATTCTTGGGAGCACATGCAATTCCTCCCGAATTTAAAGATTCTGCAGATAATTATATCGAGTTCATTATCGATAAGGTGTTGCCATTGGTGGTGAACAATAAACTGGCTGAATTCTGCGATATTTTCTGCGAGCAGAATGTTTTCTCAATAGAACAATCCAGGCGGCTACTGACAAAAGCCAAACAACTCGGTTTGGGAGTAAAATTTCATGCCGACGAGATTGTCCATTTGGGCGGCGCGGAACTGGCAGCCGAGCTTCAAGCAGTATCTGCGGATCATCTTCTTCAGGCCTCTGACGAGGGTATTCACAAGATGGCAAAAGAGGGCGTAATTGCCACGCTGCTTCCCGGAACCGCTTTCGGATTAAAAGAGCCCTATGCACGCGGTCGCTATATGATTGACAGGGGATGTGCAGTTGCTTTGGCCACTGACTTAAATCCCGGAAGTTGTTTTACCGAATCAATACCCTTAATAATGGCATTAGCAACACTATATATGGGACTTTCCATCGAGGAGGTGATTACGGCTTTTACAATTAATGGCGCCGCAGCTCTCTCAAGACAGAGCTCCATCGGCAGTTTGGATGTCGGCAAACAGGGAGACGTTGTTATACTCGAACACCCTTCGTATCTTTTTATCCCCTACCATATGGGAGTGAATTCGGTGGAAACGGTAATTAAAAGAGGTGATGTGGTTTATACAAAATTGTAGTAAACAGCAATCGTTATGAACCAAAATTGTCGAGTTTCGTTTCGATTCCAAAATCGGTCTTCGGGATTCCCAAAACAACGTGAAAGAACGACCCATGTACCTAACTCGTTCGAATTATCGGATCTTTAGCATCCTTTTAGCGGCATATATTAATATTGATATTTGGGTGTTTTGTGCGATACAATGATTTTCCAACAAAAAGGTCTGTAACTTGCTGATTAACCCAAAAAAAAACAACCTGATAAGAGATTGGCACAAGTCTCTCCTGGTTAATGAACAAGGAGAGATTGTAACCAAACGGTTCATAGCCAAACATTCATTCCAAGATATTCCGTTAATTTATAGATGCAGAATTGAATGATGCCGACGATAAAAAAATCCAATGATTATCAATCTCACCAAACTCTTTCAAATGATTCATCTGCAACAGTTGAAAACTTTCTCACAAGGAATTATGCAACCGGTAACTCCAAACCATTAATCCTGATTGTAGATGATAATACGGAAAATCTTCAATATCTTGGAACTCTATTGGCTCAAAATAACTATGAACCGATTGCAGCTATAAATGGATTTCAAGCTTTGGATTTCTTAAAATCAGATCTTCCCGAACTGATTCTTCTGGACGTTTTAATGCCGAAAATGGATGGTTTTGAAGTCTGCAAAAGAATAAAAAGTAATCGGGAAACTCAAAATATCCCCATCATGTTTTTAACCGCAAAAACGGAAACCGAAGACCTTGTAAAAGGATTTGAACTTGGGGCTTTTGATTATTTGACCAAGCCTTTCAATCCAAATGAATTGCTGATCAGGGTAAAAACCCACATCGATCTGTTTCAAACAAGAAAGGCTTTGGAAAAAAGCAATAAAGCCCTGAAAAAAAAGGAAGACAAGATCCAACAATTGAATCAGGTATTATCATTTAAATTCGAAGAGAAAGCACAAAGACTTGAACATGCCCAGGAAGAAATATTGCAGCAGGAATACAAGAGTGAACTCGCAGATGTCACTTCGGGTACGCTTCATAATGTGAAAAACCTGCTGAACAGTGTTAAAACATCCTCTGTACTGGCCATGGATAAATTTATAAAAAGCAAATCTACGGCAGCTTTCAAGAAAGCCAACCAGTTGCTTCGTGATAACATTGATTCAATTGAGGAGTTTATCTGCAACAATCCAAAAGGAAAGATGTTAATGGATTATTATCTTAATATTGAAGAGATTCTTGACAAGGAGTCAGATACCATAGAACAGGAACTACAGCTGATTTCAGAAAAAGTGTTTGCGATTGAATCCATCATCAACCTCCAACAGGTATACGGCAGAACACAATTGGAAGCAGAACCCCATAATCTTCACAGGATCATTGAAGATGCCCTGAATATGCAGGAAAAACTGATTGCAGCAAACGAAATATCAATCGTCAAAGATTTTAGCGATATTCCATTACTCCACCTACACAAACAAAAATTCCTGCATATTTTGATTAATCTGCTTCGAAATGCGAAGGATGCCATGTCTGATTCCACAGCTTCGAAACGAAAACTTATCATTAAGACAGAGCTGAAAGAGGATCGGGTTGATTTAATTGTGAGTGACAATGGATGTGGAATTAAGACCGAAGACCTACCCAAAATCTTCAGTCATGGTTTTACAACAAAAGAAGATGGCCATGGCTTTGGATTACATAGTAGCCTGAAATACATGAAAGAGATGAATGGCAAGATTGCCGTTAAAAGTGAGGGTTTGGGAAAAGGCACCCGCTTTATTATTTCCCTCCCCCTAACAATCTAAAACTGAGTTTTTAGCCTTTAAAAAGAGGAACCGACGGTATGAAACATGTCCTAGTCATATCAGCAGGGCTCATTCATCCGACCATCAAAGCACGCCTTTATCTTTCCTCCCTTCTGTTCGAGCTTCCCGACTACACCTACCACTTTACCACTGATGTGGAGGATCTTTGCCTCTTAACCCCCGGACGCTATTCATCGGTTATTCTATTTCTGCAGCAATCCCGTATCTCCAAGTCAGCTCTGAAATCACTTGAGATGTTTATCACAAAGGGAGGGGGGCTTTTGGCTCTGCATCATGCCTCATCCTGTTTTGAAAAACACCCGGTATATCGTGACATCATCGGTGGCAGGTCAATTTCAAAAGAAGCTGTAAAACCGTTTTCCGTTGAGCCCCGATCAGCCCGATATCAGATTTTTTCGTCACCCAAACGATTTGTTATCCAGGATGCCCAATTGATACATGAGATTAATAATGAAGCAGAGATCCACTATGAAACCAATTTTACCGATATTATAAGCCCAGTCGTATGGTCTAATAAATATTTCCTGGGAAAGGTGGTTTATTGCTCACTGGGGCATTGTGCAACCGTTCTGAAAAATATAAGTGTAAACAGAATCATTAAAGAAAGTTTGGACTGGACATGTAGTCAGTTGCCGGAAAAACGGGAAAACAGCTCGATCAGTAACTCTTTGGTGAATCCAGTTTAACTGCCTCCAGGGCTGACGACACATCGGAATAGTGGGACAGAGTTTCTAAGGTTAGAAGAGTGGGAAAAGGCAATTGTATTTCCCCATTGTTGTGTTCAGATAGGGCTATCGTCGGTTGTCCGCACACAACCTGAAACCTATACTGGGCCCGCTGGCCGTTTCAATATAGAAGTTACGATTAGCGGATCTCAAACTGTAAGAGGACATGTAATAATTACCACCTCGGATCACTCGAATCGGCAAATCACCATTTTCCCAAGGATCTCCATTGTCCGGGGCATTTTCATATGAAGGATGATAATTATCCTGGACCCACTCCCACAGATTTCCGTGCATATCAAACAATCCCCAATTATTAGCCGTTTTGCTTTTGGTTGATTTGGGACCGTAAGGCTCATTATTGGAATTATACCATGCTGTTGAATTAAGGCAGTTTTTTTCGTTTCCACAGGAATACCTGGTATCCAGACCGGCCCTAACAGCGTACTCCCATTCCGCTTCTGAGCACAGACGGAAAAAAGGTACGGTTTTGGTATTTAACCAGCTAATATACGCCTGCGCATCTCTCCAGGAAACATAATTGATGGGATAATTCTCCAGCCCCGGTTTATTAAATGTATGGTTAGCTCCTGAATTGACCGGAAATAAAACCTCTTCAATGAAGGTTTTATATTCGGTTACAGTAACCTCATGGTCTGACATATAAAAACTCTTGAGAGTGACGGTGTGAACGGGTTGCTCATCATCATCACCAAAATTATCCCCCATTTGGAACTTGCCATCGGGGATAAGAACCAAACCTTCATATTCCATTGCGACTATGACGGTAAAACCGATCTGCATATTATACTGTTCCCTCAGTTTACTTCCTGCTCTGTTTTTTACTCCTGTTGTGACTCTTAACCGATAGGTTTTCTTCTCCTGCTCCGTGGATCCATCAAATTTTGATATGGGAATGATCTTGAAACTTTTGTCTTCTTTGTCGGGAAGAGGGTCAAACAAAGGCAGGCAAGATTGAAAACCATCGGATGAAACCTGAACAGTCCCATCACATATTTTCGTCTTACTACCTGTATTGATTGAAGTGATATCCATCGCCTCACTAAAAACGATTGTTATCCTATTGTTTAGACTTACATTCAAGTTTCCATCTCCGGGGTCAACATGGATCACTGTGGGTGGAATATTATCAGACTGAATGAGAGTTGTTTTTGAGGAACATCCCTGAAGAAGTGAGATCATAAGACAAAAGATTGCAAGAAAAATAGAGATATGAAGTAGATCGGTTTGAATATTGAGTTTCATTGTAATCAATCTATAGGGATACCACCGTTAAAAAAACAATTCGGAACAAAAAATCCGTAGCATTAATGTGGTATCAATTTTAAAGTCAGCCAGGCATACTGTCTGTGATATATTACCAGGTGCAAAAAAAAAAACAGGGAAATAACCTTTTGGAAAACTCAAACCTATATATAATTTGTGTTTTTTGAATCAAATCTGTTATAAAAAAACAAGTTTTAAACTGATTTGGACTTAAAAAAGATTGTGATCCATAGCCCTTAATCAATTGAATAAAGCCTTTAATCGGGATTATCAGTCGTTTTAGTGAATAAAACAAGCATCAGAATATTCATTATTCTTTTCCAATATACATGTGGCAAAAGTTTATTTTTACAATATGTTATATTTTATATCTTAGCGTTTATTGGATTAAAAGGAGTAATTATTTTTACATTCAATCGTTTCCAACCGTGTATAAAAAATCCGATATCTGTTCTTATTAATAGAAACTTCGATATTCGAAAACTTTTTTAAATTTTTTACATAATTCAATTGTTTTGTATCTTTTTTTTTGGATTGCATATTTAAAGTAATTTCAATTCTTTCAATAAAGCCTGATATGAACCTATTTGCACCAAAAGGATAAAACCAAAATTTTACGGCGCAATCAGTTGACTTTTTGTTTAAAATGACATTAAATAAACGCGATATCCACCGGGATTAGGGCTGTAAACCCTGAATTTGGCCAACTCTCGACAAAGTTGCGTCATACCTGTGATTTTTTTATTTAACTGAAAAGGAGAAAAGATGAGAAAATTCTATTTTTTCATTGCCGTGGCTTTATCGATGGTTCTTATGAGCGGTTGCGAAAAGTCCAAAGAAGAGTCGGCTGCAAAAGAGGAAGTAGTACAGCAGAAAAGTGAAGCAAAAGGTGGCAACAAAGATGTATTTGTTAAGGCAACCTACGGAACAGTTCGTACCCTGGACCCTGCAGTTGCATATGATACCAGCAGTGGTATGCGCCTTTATAATCTTTATGAATGTTTGATTGAGTTTGATGGTGAATCAACCGAAAATTTTCGCCCATTGCTGGCAACCAAAGTTCCAACTGTTGCAAACGGTGGCATTTCTAAAGACGGGAAAACCTACACCTTCGAAATTCGCAGTGGCGTCAAGTTCCATAACGGTGACATAATGACACCGGAAGACGTTGAATATTCAATCGAGCGTGGTATGGTCGTTGATCAGGAAGGCGGCCCCTCCTGGATGATGTTGGAAGCTGTGACAGGTTATGGTGGAACCAGAGAAGATGGAAAGATCATTCCCGGTGTTTTCAAAAAGATTCTGGATGCTGTAAAAGTTGACGGTAATAAAGTTGTTATCTCACTGCCAGCTGCCTACCCACCCCTGATGGGAATAATGCAGTATACATCCAATTCGATAGTCAGTAAAAAGTGGGCGATTGCCAATAATGCCTGGGATGGAAAACTTGAATCAGCTGAAAAATTTAACGGACCTGATTTTAATAAGGAACCCCTCCAAAACATTGAAAATGGAACGGGTGCTTATAAGTTGAAAAACAGGGAGAAGTCCAGTGAATTCGTATTCGAAAGATTTGATGATTACTGGGGACCCAAACCAGCCATCAAGACAGCTATTGTAAAATACGTTCCGGAATGGACAACTCGAAAGTTGATGCTTCAAAATGGCGATGCTGATATCGTAACCATTGACAATACCTATTATCCGGAAGTTAAGGATATGCCCGGTCTTAAGATTCACCTGGTTCCTCAGCTTTCAGTTTCCATGGCTTTCATGAATCAAAAAATTAACATGACCGCCAATCCGGACGTTGGCAGTGGAAAACTGGATGGAAACGGGATTCCTTCGGATTTCTTCAAGGATCTCAATGTTAGAAAGGCGTTCCAGCACGCAGTTGATTACCGTGCAATGAAAGAGGATGTTGGTAACGGACTGATTGAAAATCCAAGAAGCCCCAATGTAATCGGTCTTCCTTATGTTAAAGACGTTCCCCTACCGGCTTTCGATCTTGAAAAAGCAGCTGCTTACATGAAGAAAGCCCATGGTGGAAAAGTGTGGCAAAACGGTTTTCAAATGACCATTACTCACAACACGGGTAACACCCTGAGAGAAGCTGCAGCCATGATGATGGCAGAGAACATCAGTTCCTTGAATCCCAAGTTTAAAATTGAAGTTCGTAACGTAGAATGGAAGGACTATACAGTCAAGTATCGCCAAGGGCTTTATCCAATCTTTATTATTGGTTGGGGTGCTGACTACCCGGATCCACATAACTTTCTCTACACCTTCATGCATTCAAATGGTGCTTATGGAAAACATATGGGCGTGAAGTATGATGACGTTGATAAGCTGTGTGATCAAGGTATCCAGAATGCCGATCCTGAAATTCGTAGGAAGGTTTATTATGAACTTCAGGATATTTGGGTAGAAAGAGCTCTGGCTGTTGGTGTTTACCAGCCGGTTCTGATTAAAGCATACAGAGATAACGTAACTGGATTTATTCCTAATCCTATGTTTAGTGATGCTTATGATCTGTTAAAACTGATGAAGAAGAATTAGTCTAATCGTTTCCTAAACGGAACCGCGGAAATGGTAACATTTCTGCGGTTCTAATACCTTCAAATCGATTATCACTTCTCCAGACTCGTTATTAAGAGTAATCCAAGAATCCACATCCAGGTAGCATTTTGGCTGTATTTATTTCAAGAAGGTTGATTTTTCTAGTATTCGTGATGTTTGGAGTTTCCTTCATCATCTTTGGCCTTCAAATGACATTCAGCCCTGAACGAAGGGCTATGGTTTTTGTAACCACACCACAACAATCTAAAAACATCCCTGTTCTCATAAAAAAGTATGGTTTTGATCAACCCTTCTACAAACAGTATTTCACGTGGTTGAAAGAGGTCAGCAAGGGACATTTGGGGTATTCACTGGTTGCCTCTGATTCAGTCTGGAGGGCGTTTTTGCGTTATTTTCCCATTACCTTGGAGCTGACCTTGTTCGCGTCGCCTTGCATTATATTATTCGGGGTCTGGCTGGGCACGAAAGCGGGACAGAAAAGCAACACAGCTGTTGACCATTTTACCCGTATATTTTCCATTGTTGGCTGGTCGCTGCCTACCTTTTTGTTCTCCCTGGTTTTGCTCATGATTTTTTACGGATACTTCAGGATATTTCCTCCAGGGGTTCTAGGCGACGAGTTAAGTATGCTGGTGTATGGCAATACCAGTGAGTTTATCCGCTATACCGGAATGTTTACCGTTGATGGCATTCTAAACGGACGTTTGGATGTGACGCTTGAAGCATTAAAACACCTGGTTTTACCGGTGCTTACGGAATGTGTCGTTATCTGCGCCCTGCTGATGCGGGTCATGCGCTCCGGAATGCTGGAGGAGATGTCTAAAGATTATGTTATTACCGCCAGGGCTAAGGGAGTTGATAAACAAACGACAATATTAAAACATGCCAGGCGAAACGCTTTAATACCGGTAATTACTGTTGCCGGACAATTGGTGGCTGCTTTGATGGAAGGAGCCATTGCCGTTGAGATCATTTTTAATCGAAAAGGAATCGGTTGGTGGATGGCTAGCTCAGCCATTCAATTGGACATGCCTGTTCTAATGAGTATGTGTCTCTTTTTCGCCATTGTTTTTGTGACGGCAAATCTGATTGTTGATATAATATATGCTTATATCGATCCAAGAATTCGTTTAAGTTAATCCCCCAGCCAAAAAATGTTAGAAAACCACCCAAGATTAAAAGAACTTCGATACACGCTTTACAGAATTTTCCGAAATCCCTCAGCGATAATCGGGGTCATTTTATTATTGTTTTTCATTTGTATAGCGGTATTTGCACCTTATATTGCACCACCCAAGGATCTGGATCGCCCCTATATGATGCCCAGGGCAGGTTACACCATTACTCCCCAACCACCCAATGAAAAAAATATCTTCGGTACTACCGAAGGTCAGTATGACATTTTTTACGGGATAATCTGGGGAACCCGCACTGCATTCAGAATTGGACTGTTTGTAATCACTACGGCTGTTATAATAGGGGTAATCCTGGGTACCCTGGCGGGGTATTTCGGGGGCAAAGTAGATGAAATTATCATGCGACTGGTGGATGTGGTGTTTGCCATCCCCTTTCTTGTTCTGGCCATGGCCATTGTGGTGTCATTCGGCCGGGGATTGGACATTATCATGATAGCCATTGCCAGTATTGCCTGGAGAAGTTATCCCCGGGTCATCAGGTCTGCTATTCTTTCAGTTCGGGAACAGGATTTTGTGCAGGCAGCCAAAACCATGGGAGTTTCGGACATTCGAATCATGTGGCGACATATCATCCCCAACTCAATATATCCCGTGATGGTAATTGCTTTCATGGAAGCGGGATCGGTGGTTCTCACAGCTGCTTTTATGAGTTTTCTCGGTCTTGGCGCTCCGAAAGGATACTCGGATTGGGGGCAGATGGTTGCATTAGCCAGGAATTATATCGTGGGCCCTGCTGATGATCCTTTAAAATTCTGGTACACCATTATTATTCCGGGCGGCGCCATTGTCCTCTTTGTTCTCGCCTGGGCTTTGATCGGGGATGCTCTCAGGGATGCATTTGACCCCAAAATCAGACGAAAATAGACCTTACCACGCATGAGGTTCACCAATTACAAAAACGTTATTCAATTGAGATTTTCGAATGTCAACATTAATAGAAATCAAGGACCTGGTAACGAATTTTTACACCTATGAAGGTGTTGTAAAAGCATTAAATAAGATCAGCCTTGAGGTTAAAAAAGGTTCCACATTCGGTTTGGTGGGTGAGTCCGGATGCGGAAAAAGTGTTCTGGTTCGATCAATAATGAGAATCGTACAATCCCCCGGTGTTATTGAAGGTGGTCAGGTATTGTTTCACAAGAAAAAGAATGGTAAAGAGGTGGTTGTTGATCTGCTGCAACAATCCGAAGAATATATGCGTAGTATCAGGGGATCAGATATCTCCATGATCTTTCAGGAACCCAATGCAGCTTTAAATCCAATACTGAGCATTGGCTATCAGGTTTCGGAAAGCTTCCTCTTCCATGTAGCGGAAGAGATGTGTGAGAAAATCCTTGATGAGCTCAATTCCCCCAACGATCATACTTTTTTCCCGATTAAACAGTTTCTCAAATATACTTACAGGGTTGGATCAAGCGATTCGAAAGCATTTGTTCTCAAGTTATTTAAGAAAATTCCATTCCTGAAGAAATGGGATAAGCGACTGAAAAAGGAGGCCCTCAAGCGCTCGGTTGAGATCATTGATAAACTCCACGTCCCTGACCCTGAACAGACTGTTAAAAGTTATCCTCATAATCTCTCGGGTGGTATGAAGCAAAGGATCGTTATTGCCATGGCACTGGCCTGCAATCCGGATTTGCTGATAGCTGATGAAGCCACCTCGAATCTTGATGTTACCGTGCAGGCCCAGATTCTTGAGTTATTAAATGAACTTAAAAAAGAGGTCATCTCTTCAATCTTACTGATTACCCATGATCTGGGAGTAGTCGCCGAAACCTGTGAAAGAGTTGGAGTAATGTATGCCGGTAGTTTGTGTGAAGTCGGAGATGTAAATGAGATTTTCAAGGATCCGAAACACCCCTATACCAAAGCGCTCTTAAGATCGGTGCCACTATTTTCTAACGAAGGAAAGCTGGAAAGTATCGAAGGAACGGTTCCAAACCTTGTAAATCCTCCAACAGGATGCAGATTTCACCCGCGGTGTTCCCTGGTAATGGAACAATGCAAACAAGAAGCTCCGGAACTCAAGGAAGTTGGCCCTAATCACACTGTTGCCTGTTTTGCAGTTAACTAACCCTTAATATTTGTTCATCAACACCTAGTTGAATAGCCAAAAATGGAAAAACTGATTGAATTAAAAAATCTTTATAAACACTATCCTATCCTGGGTGGGATTTTACGCCACCAGATTAATGCAGTAAAAGCGCTGGATGGGATCGATCTGGATATTATGAAAGGTGAGTGCCTGGGGTTAGTTGGTGAATCGGGGTGTGGTAAGACTACTACCGGAAAAGCTATCGTAAAACTGCATGAAGCTACCAAAGGGGAGATTCTTTTTCACAATAAAAACAAAGCCGGAAAAGAAAGTGTAATTGATGTGGTTCCCCTTACAAATCGAAAAATGAAGCAAAAAGGTATTCGAGGAAAACTGCAAATGGTTTTTCAAGACCCTACTACCTCCATGAATCCCAGGATGTTAATAAAGAATATCATTGCCGAACCAATTAATGAGCAAGTGAAGTTGAGTAGTCGGGAGATGGAATCGCGAATCAAAAAATTGTTGGATACAGTAGGTTTGGGTGGGCAACACCTGCTTCGGTATCCTCATGAGTTTTCGGGCGGACAAAGACAGCGACTGGCCATCGCCCGTGCTATCGCCACAAATCCCGACTTTATCGTACTGGATGAGCCGACTTCTGCTCTTGACGTATCTGTACAGGCTCAGATTCTAAACCTGCTAAAGGAACTTCAGGATAAATTGGGAATGACCTATCTGTTTGTTACCCATCACCTTCTTGTGGTAAAATACATTAGTTCGAGAATTGCTGTAATGTATCTGGGGAAAATTGTTGAAGTTGCCCAAACCAAGGATCTTTTTGAAAATCCCATGCACCCTTATACTTTGGCCCTGCTATCAGCAATTCCCAATACCAATATCGACAAAAGATCAAAACGGATTGTTCTGGAAGGCGATGTCCCCAGTCCCTTGAATCCACCGGCAGGATGCAGATTTCATCCAAGATGCCCCTTTGCCATCGACAGATGCAGGACAGAAATACCAAAACTGGAGGATGTCGGTAACGGTCAGCTTACCGCTTGCCATAGAAAAGAAGATGTGGCCAAGCTGGTGAAGGATACCTTCGGTTTCTCCATGAAGCGGTAAATTACATAATCAATGTCTGAGATCAGAAAAGAAACCGTCCGGGGCCTGAAAGCAGGTATTGCTTTTTCCATCAGCCGCACCTTTTCAAAAAAGGATATTGCTGATTTCGCCAGGATTTCCAGGGACGATAATCCCATCCATAGTGACGAATCATTCATTAAATCGAAAAACATGAAGGGTCCCATCTGTCACGGGATGCTGGTTGCTTCCATGCTGACAGAGATTGGCGGACAGATCGGTTGGTTGGCAGCCGGAATGGATATCCAATTTAAAAAACCGGTATATGTCGGGGAAACAGTAACCTGCCATTTCACCATCACCAGTATTGATGAACAAGATCGTGCAACTGCCGAGATTCGCTTTGAAAACTCAAACCGGGAAACAGTGATTGAGGCAACACTGACCGGAATATTGCCCAGTCCGACGGAGCGAAAGATTCTGGAAGCATTGATGGACACTTAACCAAACAGGGCAGCAAGAGCCTGACAGGTCCTGAAGTCCACACCTTCCATATCTCATCCTGTATAACCATCTTTTTATTACATTACATACATTTTAGATTTGCCATCTCCTGTGAGGCGGCTCACTGATAATCTCTGAGTCCGACAAGACCAGGTAAGGATAGGCAAAGGCCAGGGCGTCGTTCTGAATCTCACTGGGAGGTTCATCTCCTTCGTAAGGTGCAATCATCAATGAAAAACTTTGTTTTTTACCGTTATAGGAGGGAGCAAACGGATCTAAATGATTGAATGTCATAAAAGCAGCCGCTTTTCCCAATCCGGTTGAAGCAGTGTTATATTTAAACTGCCTGCCATAATAGCTGCCAAACGGGTTCAAATGAATCCTGGTTTTTTCCTCCTCTTTTCTTGTTCTCATGGGGCAAAAGGCAAATGAACTCAGGGCGTCCGCGGTCTGGGCAATCAAAATCCCCCGCTGTCCGTCTGATACTGCAACCCAACTGAAGGTCACCTGGTTGTTAAAAGAATCCAGTTCACCGTTTTTAGAAAAATCCGCATAATTGAGATCATAGTTGCTGACATGTCCGAAATAATTATGTTTCCAGACTCTTAAATGTTTAAAATCTGTTCCGATGATCTTCGGGATGATTTCACAGGGCATCACCTCTATCCAGTTGCCGTCCCAGGCTTTTTCCAGCCTGTCAGCCCTCTCCTCATTATATTTCTGATAAGGTGTAATAGGATATTTAACTGCAACATCAATATACAGATAAGGTAAGCCAGCTGCCAACTTAAATTGTCTCTTCAGTTCAACTTTTTTACCACCTGCCGCCTTAAGTAGCAGCTCGGTTTTCATTCTTTTTACCCCTAAAATTCCATTTCCCCTCTGATGGCAGTCGATCGGCTCCCATTCCTTGACTTCGGAACGATGTTTTGCATAGGTGACTGCACTGTTCAACATGTTTCTTTCGATAAAATCATTACCCTTATATTTAAGACCTGCAAAATTATAAGCATCATCAAACCGAACGGAAAGCATTTCGTTCTCAAGCAGATCATCTCCGATCAGTAATTTTGACTGGTTTGCATTCTCTTTTAGTCTGGGACCTTGAAAATCAAGCTGGTATTCTTTCTCCTCTTCAGCCTTCACACTCTCGATATAATACAAGTTTGCCTTTCTGGTTCGACTGGTTTCACTGCCAAATACCAAGTCAAACGGCACCGGATCTCCTTTGGAATCCTTTAAGGTAAAATTCGAAAGTTTTTCCCTGGACAGTTCCAGAGTCAGTTTGGTTAATCCTTTGGAGGGGGCAGCCGGATATTTTATTATATCGGTATTTATCCCCCTGGCATAATCCAATATCGAAAAAAAATCCTGATGGCTGTTTTTCTTGTATACTTCCTCTTTAACAATTGTGAAGGCTTGATAGGCGTTGTCCACACTGGACTTTACAATGGAATTGGCAGCATTTATGCGGGAGACATTCATAATGGGTGAAGACAAACCAAAATGGGTAGTGGAAAAACTACGAAGGCGTTGTTCATATGATTTTGTGCTAAAGGATTCAATCTCATTACGAAGTTTTTTGCTTCTGTTCTTCTTCAACATTCTTAATGTCTGCAATTCCAGAATACGGGAACGCTCAATCCCGGTCCACAGCCGTTGATTGGACCATTTCTCAGCCCAGCAGGCCATTCCGTCAAAACTCCCGTTCGCAGTATCCTGCCTAATCTCAATTGAACCGACGGGAACATGGTTTTTTATGTATCTGCCCGGTGTCGTATAGACTATGTAGTCCAATCCTTGCAGGCTCTTGATCATCCCTTCAAGCCCTTGCAGCGAAGAATAAAACTTTTTGACAATGGGGTAATCCATACTTACCCAGAATTCATCGTCCGCATCCATATCTATCAGCAGCAGCAGATCTTTAGTATCCTTCAATGCCAATTGCTGTTTGCGAATCTTTTTTACCCAGCGAGCCAGCGAAATGTTGTCTACTAAATCGCCCGTATTATAAGCCGGTATCAAGGTCATCGTCTCTTCTATTCCTTGGTATGAAAGTGTCAAAGGATTATACCGTTGTACCAGTGAAAGCGGTGGAACAAAATTACTGAAGCAGTTGAAGGGCAAAGCACTATTGAATAGACTAACAGAGGTGATGCCATAGTGTGGGTATAATTTCAAATGGATCGGGGTAAACATCATCTCTTGCGGCCTGACCATGGGCGCAAATGAATCAAAAATATCCTTTAGTCCAGATTTTGCCTTGTTTGATATTGACCATCTGATAACATCTTCAAATTCTTTAGCAGAGTGAGCACTTATAATTCCGTTGTTGTACGACATTATCTGAAACTCATCCCTACCCTCGGCTACTCTTCTCTTCCAATCTTCTATAATATCCGGGCAATATTCCGGAATAATTGTTTCCAGAGAGAAATAATTTTCACAATCCCAGGTGCCGGAGACATTTATCCCTTGCCGGTCAAAGTTATCAAGAGTTTTTATTATGTGTCGAATGATACGGATATCTTTCCCAAATCCCTTTTCATCAGGTGTATCCCCGCGATAGGAATGATAAAAATTGACATGGAATCGAAATGCGATGTGTATTTTCGGGCTGTTCATGTGACTCCTTGTTCGTTTAAAACATCTTCAAGTTATTCTCCTTGCAGGGCATTCTATATTTTCTCTTTCATCAGCATCAAAGGCGGCTCCAGATCGCCGTGCAGTCGAAAACATGTTCAATCGGTTATGAATATCCGGTGTTAAACGATACCTAAAAATGTTATAGGCAAAAATGCATAAAAAAACAATGGAAAGTATGGCAAATTTTTTTTTTAGAGTGAGGATAAACTCTGCTGACTGTTCCTGTTTGACCAGCCTGGCGGTACCATCGATAACCTGTTCTATCGGTTTTATATATCCGGTCAGAGATATCACCTGAGATACTATGGAAATTCCCAATGCGGAACTTGCCTTATGCATAAAGGTTAATAATCCAAAATAGACCTCCCATGTCGCTTCTCGGAATAAAGTTCATCAATATCAGAAATATCAGAAAAGATGGACTACATCTGACAAGAAGAGCTCAAAGCCATCAGTTGATCAGGCCTATGGTATTTATATCCTGATGATTAACCGGTTTTGGGAGATCAATCGCTGGTTAACTATCAATAGAGACCAGGTTTTAACCTCACTTCAATCAGGCTAAAAGATACTGCATTCTTGAGCAAAACATAGATCAAATGGCTATATCCATTGCCGTGCTGTTGATCGTTTGATATGAATTATAGACAAGGTGGTAAACTCAAATAACCGCTTAAAAACCGAATACCTTGATGAAACAACCACACTTTCTCTTCTAATTATAGGTCTTAACCTGCAAATCTCTTTACAAAAAGAAACCTATTATGAATTTTGTTGTCGGTAATTTAACAGAACCCGTTTTTAGGCCACCATCCGAGTGGGACGCTTTGCTAATTGCGATTACAAACGGATGCACGCATCGTTGTACCTTTTGTTCCATGTATAGAACTAAAAAATTCGAGATTCGAAAAGATATCGATGAGATTAAAAGAGAGATCGATCAGGCTCGAGCTCTATATGGAAATCGAGTGCGCAAGATATTCTTTGAAGACGGAAACGCATTTACGGTAAAATCTGAGTTATTAATTGAAATAACGGAGTATTGTCACAAGGTACATCCGAATCTTGAAAAAGTCAGTGCTTACGCTCATGCCAAAGACATCGTCAAAAAATCGGATGAGGAGCTCAATAATCTTGCCGATGCCGGATTCACCATGGTCTACGTCGGAGTTGAAAGTGGAGATGATGACGTGCTGAAGGCTTGTAAGAAAGGAACAAACCAAGACGAATTGGCGCTTGCGGCTCACAAATGTCATCAGGCAGGAATCGCCTGGTCCGGCATCTTTCTGCTTGGCCTGACAGGAAACGACAAGGAGAAGAGCAGAAAACACGCAATCGAATCAGCAAAACTGATAAACAGAATGGCGCCTGTCAAACCAATTAAATGGTATGTTTCGCCGTTAACCCTGGAAATCGCCCCTGGATCTGAATTATGGGCACAACAGCAATGTGGAGAATTTCAACCGGGATCATTCATCCAAATCCTGGAAGAGTTATATACCATGATCGAACATACCGACGACCATCTCCAGAACTGTATCTTCAACACCAACCACGCATCTAATTATCTGAGTCTGAAGGGGGAACTGGGAGAAAACAAACAGGAGTTTCTAAGATCAATTGAAGTAGCCATCAATCATACCATTTCGAAAAAGCGAAACTGGTAAAAGGTCTTATTTGAGTTTTCAAATACTGATGTCCTTATATTTACTCTTATCAAGGTTTAATCATTGAAGCTTGCAGCGTCTTGTCATTTCGGACTTCGATTCGAGATATATTCAAATGTAGAATTGAAGTCCGGGTTAATCCACCATCAGCAGGCAATAGACATTCTGCGTATCGTCCGGCTTCGACAGTGTATCAATGGATAAACCGTTGTTTCGGGCTGTTTGAAAGACATCAATCCCGCAGCTTTCCATAGATGGTCTTGCCTTGTAGCCATGCTGACAGGGTTTTTCGTTCATTTTCTCACATTCACCGCAAAGCCTGCATGGGCCGGAAAGAAACAGGAAAGCTTTATAATATCCATCCTTAAATACCAACCCTTCAAGATCAACCAGTTTAGTATAATATTTTTTAAACTGCCTTTTTTTCCCCTGTATTTTAGGAGCTTCAACATGACACAGAATCGCACGCTGATATGAATCCAGCATTTCCCTGGTTTGGTGATGGTCAGGTGTATCAGGGGGACAACAATAACTCTGTCCATATGCCGGACAACCAAACTGGCATTTAATGCGTACCCATGGGGCTGTTACCACGGAACTTGGGTGAATCAATTTTGCGTCTGTGGCACCGCTTTTGATAACCAGCCTGATATATTTTTCGATTAAATCTTTCATCACTTATCCATATTGATTAGTACCTTATAAGTCATTTTCTGTGTTTTTTGCAGAAATTACTTTTAGGGTGCTACTCCAGTTGATCTGGGTTAGGTTGTGGCACCGGATTCAAGGCTTCACCCTGTTACTTTTTCACAACCAGCAACATCCTCATCTCCGGTTATTGACATTTTTTTATTGGGAGTTGATTCACTTCAAATCGGTTTTCACCTTCTATTCACCAACAAGCAGGTACAGCAGGTATAAAGTGGACCTGTAAAAATTCACATTGGTGGGTTATGCCGCCAAATCCTTGATAAATCGAAGGTATTCTGTTGAACGGGAAAGATAAAACGCCAGAGCCTTGGCAAAATCTTTGCCTAATATGCCATCAATCATCAATTGACAGATCTCCCGGTCTCGTTCCAGAACCAGTTGGGAAGTGATAAAAATCTCGTGTTCATCTTCAGATATTGTTTCGAGCAGTTTTACCAGGGCTGTACTGGCCCGGGGTTGGTACATCCAGAAATAGAGCAGGTCCAGCGCGTGCACCATGATGATTTGTTCCAAGTCGCTCACCTCGGTTTTGGTTTTTTCAGATGATCGACAGGGCTGATTGAGGATTTCAGTGGTTTGGACTTCAGGAAACATCACCTCCAATTGAGCATAAACATCAATCAGATCAGCCAGTTTATGGCGGTAATCGCGAAATCGAAGGCGAATATTGTCGATACGATCTCCCAAGCCTTCAATAAAGGCAGCCACCAAATCCGAAGCAGCTTTGGAAATTACAGCGGCCCATTTTTGCAGGATATTATCAATACCTCCAATTCCCGCTGTTGCCATAAAAAAACCTGCTATCGTGTTAAAGATAATGGCAACAGGGATTGAGATTACGGAGCGAAAAAAGTTACCTGCCACGGCAGTGCGCGGTAAGCCGCGAATGGCATTATGACTGGACAAGTAGATGCCATTAGCCAATGCCATAAAACTGTAAAGCAGAATCGGATGGGTGGTTGTTGTGATGTCAAACATGTGATCCAAAATGACCGTTTTGACGAGATAATCGAGCAGTGGAACTGAGAAACCAGTATACATCAGGGAATCAGTCAGCCGATCCCAACTAACATAATCATTCCAGCGCAATAGCGGAGAACGTCGTAATCCACCGCCTCCCAATACCGACTGCCAAATGTTACGCAGGCCGGTAATAGCAAACCAGATAAACGCACCTCCGTAAGCTAACAACCACCAGTCTTTGGTAAGGGAAAAAGTTGCAAAAGCCGGAATAAAACCGATCAGCACCTTTAAGGAGTTTTTAAGTCGTGTATTAAGATAGCGCCAGGAAAGGCGCTTTTTTGTTTTCGGATCAATTACCGGTGATAGTTCAAGGTGATTGGGTCCATTTTTCTGAACACCTCCCAGAGTGACAATGTTCCCGGGCGTTTGCATCCGGATGGAGGTATCCTGCACTTTCCAGCCTAAAACACGTTTGTGCCCGATACCCTGCAAAATTCCCAGTCTTTGAGTTATCCGATTCAAGAATTTAAGAAAATATCCATAGTTTCTTTTTGGAATAAAAGTTAGTTGCCGAAAAGCTGCCATGGTAATCGGGATGATATCCCGAGTCGGCCCCGTTCGCCGCCCGATTTGGCGCTGAGCTCTATACGGTAATGTCTCGATTAGTGCCAGACCCATCCCATGCGCTTTGGGCGATCGTCCAGTTGAATCACTGCCAATGCGAGCTTTAAGTGAGCGGTTTCTGTACAACAGAACCAATCGTTCGATATCATGCAAAACAACGGTCAATTTACGGATACGATCCTCACGGTCTACATGGTGTGATTCTGCGAGATTGTCTATGATCGAATGAATAACCCGTTTGAGGATAATAACATTTTTTTTATTAATAGCCGCCTGAAGTTCGCTGATATTGGCTAAATCATTAGTCAATCCGGCGGCGTAGTCTTTGAGATTAAAGATTTCGAGTCTTGTAATTGCTCCTTCACAGTCATAGATAATTTCCAATACATCCGAGGCATCCAAATGGGTTAGATTTAAAGTGAATCGATACCCGGAGCGCAAGGGAATCAATTTATCCAATAACTCAATAGGACTCAGTCGAAGAAATTCCGGAACATGGTCTGGATCATAAACCTGATCAGGATCGATTAACCCGGAGTTTTGCTCAGGAGTCATGCAATGTTTAATCTGTTTCTCGATATTAATGTTCCCTGGGATATGGTTGATGACTCCCTGTGCCGGATTAGTCGCTGATGTCTTGGGATCAAATTGATCTTGTTCTTTTTTAAAGTGTAGGTGAACAGCTTTGAGGATGTGGCTGTGTATGAATTTTGATAGATGCAGTTTTGATTTTTGTCCAATACCCACAAAATCCAAGAAGGCTTTTTCATCTAACGGGAGTAACTCGATTCCAAGGTCATCTCCTATTCTCTTTAAATGGATTCGATTGAATTCGGCAAACAGATCCATAATGTGAGCTTGTTGAAAATCTGAAACCTTGCGGCCCTTTTCCATGACAATCTGCACCCGCTCTTCCTGCAGAAAACACATGAAGTCTTGAGCACTGGTAAACCCCCGCGGTACCCAGATTAATTGAATGTACTTATTGCGAAACCGAACTGGAAATTCAATGCCAATACGAATATCTATTCCCATAATTTCTGATGCTGCCAGCAATTCGGATGCAAAACTTGGAGCGATATAATTATAGTGAATGACTCGCAAACGTCGAATTCCTTTTATCCAGGCATCCATGATTAAATGGGTAGATGATTTTCGACCTTTCGTATTAACATCGTGAACATGGTCATCAAATGCAATCTGGTTCCATTCTTCGGGCATTTCCAGCAAATGGTAATTTTTTAGCTGCTGGCGCACCTCATGCGGTTTTCCAGTGGCTGTGATCCGAAAGTCATGTGCCAGTTCCAACTGACGGCGAACATTTTCATGAGACCTGACCAGTTCTTTCATGATCTCCAGCAAAACCCGGGCTGTATTTTTTGGCATAGTACCAGGCGCCGTATCTATAATTTCATGTCGCAAAGCTCTCAAAGCGCTTATGCGCCTATCGGCATCTTGTCCTTGAAGGGAGCTGACCAATGAAACAACCGCATATGCGATTCGAAGCCCCTTGGATTCAGCCAATTCTTTAATACCATTGGGATGAAACAAAGGGTTGTAGGTTTGGCGAGCATATTGGCGGGTACGGTCCTGTTTTAAAACATCACTGACTATCTGAAGCAGTTCGTAATCGCGCCTATCAAACAAGAACTTGGAGATCCTGTCTTTCATCTTTCTCCAGCACAGAAAAATTTTTATTGTGCATTGATTTGCACATTTATTTTAAAAGATCCTTTCGAATAAGCATGGCAGAAGGTTTACTATTTCAGAAAAGAGTAAACAAAGAATTCCAGAAAGTACTTATCGGAAGTTTTGGTAGGAATACGGCAAAATGGCAAGAAATTGCTCATTTGCACCACACAACGCATTCTCTGCCTGAATTTTGCTTGAGCTTGAACCCGAACAAGATTTACATTTTCCGGAAGAATTTAACCCGGTTTGCTTTTAACTCCCAATTTTGTTGGTCTGTGTAAGTAAGATGGAATACAAAAACTATATTATAAGCAAAAGAGATCAGGCAAGTATTCAGGATTAAGTTCATTCTGCAGTGAAAAAACCTATCCTTCGTCAAGTTCCAAGATCCAATTTGTTTATCATATAAACGATTCAGTTATTTACCTTGAATTAAATTGTTCCTGCAATCCAAACAAAGGCATTTTATAGTGAGTTGTTTCTAAAAATTATCATTTGCCATGTAATATTGCCAACATCATATTGTCAGGATTTCATACTCTGACCTGGGTGGCTTGTAAGATATTTCCTTTTGCCTGACATCACTCCTCAAATAGAGTTTTGTTCCCTTTCAAAATCTGTTCTCATGTTATCTGCATCCTATTCCAGGCTGATAAAAGACACATATGTCTCAAGCAAATTGAGACACATACTGATTCTGGTGTTAATCATCAATATAAAGCACCATAAATTCAATGAAGTACAAATATATTAGTGATGGCATGTTTTATGAAACCTATGATCTTTGTAAAAAACAAAATAAGACTCTTTATTCTATTAATAGAATAAAAAATAGATATTTTAACATGACGGTGATAGGATGACTCAGTCAGTTTCAAAGACTTGAATGTGTAGAGCTGATCGATTGCCATTTATATCGTGGGGAGTCGATGAATCGAAGTGTTAGATACATGTAACTGAACTTTTAACATTAATCCCAAGTACGGAGGAATCAAATGACAGCACTGGACAGACTGAAGGATGATCACAAATTGATAAAACGGTATCTCGATAATCTTTTTATCGCTCATGACTTTCTGGTGGAGAGAGAAGCTGTTCCCGCATCAGTATTTGAAAAGACATTGGATTTTTCGAAAAACTTTATGAATAAATATCACCATTTTCGAGAAGAATATGTTCTTTTCTTAAAACTGGCAGAAAAGAAAGGCGGGACCATTGACCCACAGATAGTATCGCTACGGGATCAACACGAGCGCAGCCGTGAGCTGGTTTCCAGAATCAAGGAAGCTCTTAAAGGGTATAAAAGTAACGATGAAGTCGCGTTCAGCCGACTTGCTGAAAATGTCGGCTATTATGTTTCATTGGAAAGACAACATGTAAACAGGGAGAATCACGTTTTTTATCCCATGGCTGAAGAGGCATTTTCCGATGATGAGATGGCTGAATTCGATGCCGAATTTGATAAGATTGAAAAAAAGCAGGGCGGAGACAGCTTCGATAAAGCGGTAAAGCTTGTGGAAAGCATTGAAGCCGACATGAAACAGAAGTTTGGCGCTGTCTATCGCGACAGATACGACAAACTGGTGTCTGAGCGCGGACATAAAAAATAACGACTGTCACCGGGGAAAGAAACTGTTCTTGCCCCGGTTTGACGAAAATTCTTTGACGTCCTCTTTATATTAGTACAACTCAGGTTTAGCGAAGTCTGAGTATATATTGAAGAGGGCCTGCTATTATTCTCTCGAAGCGTGATTATATCTTAATGAGAATTCCTGCCAACTCTGTCTTGTTAAAACAGATCCTGTTTCTCCTGTTAATCTGGTTACCCATGGATTCACTGTTTGCCCAAGGCATCATTATCGGGAGTGGAGAAAACATCCGCACCAAATTCAGAGACAGCACAGACACTCAAATAACCGATTTTGCCCTCGATTTAGCAAAATCCTACAACAAAGTTATCCTGCATTTGGGGCAGGCTCATTCTTTTGAAAGGGGAGGGTTGTTTTTTTACAAAACCAGCAAAAGAAACCTGGTTACCTTCTCCAAAGTCCTGAAAGAACGCCAGGTTAATCTCGAATTATGGATGATGGATTCATTTGGTGCCGCAGCATTTGAGAAAATCCACACGCTTCATCAAACAATAATATTAGGTAACCTGGAATTTTTGAATAATCTGGGCGTCGATTATGAAAGCATCATTGTTGATCTGGAGTGGATTAACCTGCCGAAAGGCGACAATGGCGTTAAGTTTCAGAATATTCTGATGTTACTAAAGGAAAAAACTGTTAATAAAACAATAAAAGCCTTTGTGCCATTGGTTGATGATGAAGCTGAGAACCGAGCGAGAGGATATGATCAGGATGCACTCCAGAACATGGGTATTGAATTGATTCCCATGTTATACATTATTGACGGAGGTTTTTATGAAAAAAACAATACCCTGCTTCCTTATCTGGATGATAAACGAGTTCGTCAATTAAAGCGCTATTATTCCCAAAAAGGCTATGTAGCGGCTATCTCCCTGGAAAGTGGATTTATTATAAAAAAGGAAGGGAAACATTTTTTTGTCAAAACCGTCCAGCACGACAAACACTCTGTTTTTGAAAATCTTGAGGTAACAAACAATATTGATTCCCAATACTTTCAGATGATAGGATTAAAAGCAAACCGACCATTTCAACTTGAAAAAAATGACCTTACCCCTGAACAGATCAGAAAGAATCAAGAGATATTTTGGATAAAAATAAAACCCACCATAATTGATGAAGACAGCTATGTCTGGCGGTACTATCTGTTGAATTGACAGGCGGTTATAGCCCCAATGCGAACTGTGCACGGTCCTGAATTCTGTTCCTTCTCTCGGTGATAATCAAAAAATCAGCAGACCAGGCAGTAATAAGGAATAATCCGAACGGCTTTAAACCCACAAACCGAATGGCCAGTTTTATTGAGCTGACATTGCTAGCGTGGCAGTACCAGACAGGCAGGCAATTCCAATCAAGAGAGAACGTTTCTCACCAGCGCGTTTTGTTTGGACACGACCCCGGATTCGCCCGTTACCGGCGGATACCAGAATGCGATGGCGGGAAACATCATCAGGATCGAACCCCAGAAAATGAAGAGACGACGTCTCCCCTCCATTCGCAGGAATCCTTTTCTGGTTCTATGCAGGTTTGTCCTGTCCGAATAGGAACCGACAAAAGGATCGGTGATGGCATCCCAGATAGTTCCGGCAATGAATATAATACCAACCAGTCCGATGGAGACATAGATAGTTCGTCCACCCCCATCGGAAGGAGAATAGAAATAGGTGCCCCATTGGTTGAGAACTTCACTGCACAACTGAATACCGATATATGAGAGAAACACTAAGAATCCCTCTTTTTTTTGTAAAAACCGGCTTTTTCCCGTCTTTATTGGTTGCTTTCGTCATTAAATCATCTCCATTTTGAATGTTGGCAAAGGGGGCCAGATTTTTTTCCCCCACCTGTCTCAAGACAACGGACCCAGAATATCCTCCAGCTCCAAATGATGCACTTTGTTCAGCTCACTCAAACGATGTGCTATTCCGAAAGGCAGGTTGTGGGTTTGGACATACCGGGGCAGATCTGTCAGAATTTTATGGATAACTTCTTCGGAAAGATTTGCCAAGGGAACATGGCACGCGTTAAGAGCTCGTTTCAGTGACGATATGTCTTGCCCTTGAAGTTTCGCCATAATAAGAATGCCGGGACCGACCAACTCACCATGTGAACGGCCGCCGCTGACAAGGTTTTCAGCCAGATAGGCGAAATAGTGCTCACTTCCCTCCTCCGGTCTGGCATGACCTATTTGATTGCAAAGTTGAGCCTGGAGCAGCAAGCAATCAAGAAGTCTTTTTAAGCCTTTTTCATCTCCCTTGCCCGCAGTTTCAGCACAGTCGATCGCTTCCTGCAGAATTGAGTCTGCTATTGATGCAATTGTCTTCAAATAAGCCATTCCAATAGGATTTTTATTATGCTGATCAGCAAACTGCCAGTCCCATTTTCCGACCGCAATGGATAAAACATCACAAATACCTGCAGTTCGAATATCAGGCGGAGCCTGTTTGATGACTTCCCAATCGATAAAAACCCGGTTTGGTGCTTTTGTTTCGATATACTGAACGCAACCGTTAACTCTTATACCGGAAGCCCAGGTAAAAACGCATCAACAGAAAGAGCAGTAGGTAACGATACAAGGGGCAACCCCTTTTTCCCGGCAATATATTTGGCAGTATCAGTAACCAGCCCACCCCCGACAGCATAAACAACTTCACCGGAAACGTCGTCTAATAATCCGGCCCCAAAGCATTAACAGCTTCCCCCTGCCATGCGATAGGCTGGTGTAGTCTGTTTTTCATTGTTTTTCAGATCGGTTCGCTGGATACTAACGCTACCGGTCTTTTTTCATTAATCTCTTCAAACGATGAGAACTCTATATGCGGAAACACCGCCCCTACTCTATCTTTACCTTCGATCCATACGGATTATATGAGAATAATCTTGACCACACGGTTTTGGCTCAGACGGTTGATGAGGAATTTTGGGTATCCTGTTTTGACAAACATCACCCGGAGCATTTTGAAGAGGGGCTCCAGCCCTTTTCCGTTTGTGAGCGCTGGTATTTTGCCAGAAAACTCCAGGAAGCCACCCACGGTGAGGACATGACCGAATACCTGGAGAAAAAGATCGATGCCTTATGCGCCCACCAGGAAATGAAGAAAAACACGTTGAATCAGCATTGACAACAGCTTGAAATCTGGGGTAAACATCTGACACTGCTTGAAGACGCCATGGCCGGGAATATAAGACTCCTGATGGCTTTTACCATGCAGCTCCAGGGAAATGCTGTCGGCGAAGAATTCAAGCTTGGAGCTGGGAGAGGCATTCCGCCTGGTGCGATTTGATGATCTGGAATAGCTTTTTCAGGGGCTTGCTGAACCGCTGCTCGATGCCGAAGAAGCACCCGAACGAAAGAGTTCGGAATTCTCTTCCCCTGAATCTCCCTGATTGAAAGAGCAGACGAAACAAATCTACTGAGTCGGAATTCACTTTTTATAAAAAGAGGTAATAATGGAAGTCATTATCCGAGAAAACGCAGATTCATGTGCGGAGATAGCAGCCAAGATTGTTGCTAAATATCTTCGTGAGAAAAAGAGTCCGGTACTCGGTCTAGCTACCGGTAGTACTCCGGAAAAGATGTATCGAAAACTGATTTCAATGAATGAAAAAGGAGAGATCAGTTTCAGTCATTGCACCACCTTTAACCTGGATGAATATGTCGGCCTTCCCCCCGATCATTCCCAATCGTATCACCGGTATATGAAACAGAACCTGTTTGATCATATTGATATTGGGATGGGGAGTACTCATATCCCCGACGGGAATGCTCCCGATTTAAGGCTCGAATGTTTAAATTATGAAAAGGCGATAAAAAACGAGGGAGGGATTGATCTTCAGATTCTCGGAATTGGCAGTAACGGGCATATCGGTTTTAATGAACCTATCGGATCCTTATCTTCCCGAACCTGGATAAAAATATTGACCCAGAATACCATCAAAGATAATGCCCGGTTTTTTGATGATGATTCCCAGGTGCCCAGGCATGTGATTACCATGGGAATCGGTACGATATTGGAAGCCGAACACTGCCTGATCCTGGCTTGCGGTAAACAAAAATCAATGGCGGTACAAGCCATGATTGAAGGGCCGATCACATCGCAATGTCCGTCATCCGCCCTGCAGTTTCATAAACGGACAACTGCGGTTTTGGATGAAGATGCCGCATGCCTGTTAAAACTAAAATCCCACTATAAATGGGTTGAAGAAAACCATCTGGACTGGCAACAATACGATTAGGTCAACGTCTATTGCCGGAAAATGGACAAAGAAAGTATGTATCACAGAAAGGAACTATTCCCGGTTTGAAGGAGGGACAGGTTATCATGAATATTGTGGACGCCGCCTACAAATCCTCAAATAACGGTGAAGCAATCATCTTGTAAATGATAAAGGATGCCAATGAAAATTGAGTCGCATAGCTATTTCTTAGGAGTGGATGTCGGTGCCACAAAAACAGCATACGTTATTGCCAACAATCGGGGTGAAGTGGCTCATGTGCTGTATGACAAGGGTGCCAACCACGAATTGTACGGGATAGAAGGGAGTGAAGAGAACCTGAAAGCGGGGATCGAAAAAATCGTCCGTAAAGCAGGATTAACTTCCAATGATTTGGATTATATCTTTTATGGCGCAGCCGGAGCGGATACGGAAGATGATTTTACGTTGTTAAGAGCCATGTATAAGAGGATCACTCCCGACATCCCTTTTGATTTTGAAAATGACGGTCTTATTGCCCTGAAAAGCGGTACCATTGACGGTAAAGGGATCGTAATCACCTGCGGAAGCGGTAACACGAATTTTGCAGCCAATGGAAAAGGAAAAATCAAACGGATTGGCGGTCTAGCGCCACATAGTGGAGATCTGCTCGGTGCCTATTGTATCGCCGGTTATGCATGCAGTGCGGCAGTTCGATCGGAAGATGGCAGAGATTACCCCAGTGTTTTGACAAAGTTATTTCTGCAGGAGTTTGAAGTCAATGCCGTTGAAGAGCTGTCAAATATTGGATTGACTTCACCCAATGTTGAAAGAATGATCAGAATACTCTTCGAAGCTGCTGAAATGGGTGACGGCAAAGCCCTTGAAATCACCTGGATGCTGGTGAAAGAGATTCTGACCCTGGTGAAGGAATTCCATCACGCACTGTTCAGCCCGGATGAAAAGATTAAACTTGTATTGGAAGGAGCGGTTTTCAAAGCAAAGTTCCCACCGCTGATAAGAATGCTGGAACTGGCTGTTCATCAAAAATATAAGGCGACTATTGTCATTCCCGAATGGGATCCTGCCTTGGGAGCGTTGTTTTTTGCCCTGGAAAAAAACGGTATCCCTCTTGATAAAGCCCTGACAGACACAATCATCAGAACCTATTTGGAAAGGAAAGACACGGCATGAAAATATGCATCATCGGAGCGGGTAGCACGTACACTCCCGAAGTTCTGGAAGGTCTACTCCGCCTAGAGGAGGAGATCAATCTCACGGAAATCAGTTTATTGGATATCAGGCAGAGTGAAAAAAAGTTTGCTATTCTGTCGGATTTCGCCGGCAGGATGATCTCAAAGGCGAAATCAAATATCAAATTGACTCCTACCTTTGATCCATTGGAAGCAGTCTCAGGAGCCGATTTTGTACTCAACCAGTTTCGTCCGGGATTAATGGAGGGAAGGATAAATGATGAAAAAATCCCTCTTAAGTTTAATCTGATCGGTCAGGAAACGACAGGTATAGGAGGCATGGCTTGTGGCATTCGGGCGTTTCCTTTCATGGAGAAATATGTGAATCTCGTTAATCAGCAGACTAACAACGCCTGGATCATCAATTTTACCAATCCCTCCGGGATGCTTACGGAATTTATTGTCAACTATCTTAACTATGAGAACTGCATCGGATTGTGCAATTGTCCGGTTGAGTTTATCAAGCAGGTTTCGGCAACCTATGGTTGTGAAAGGGATGAAGTTTTCATGAGATACTACGGCTTAAACCACTTAAGCTGGGTGGACAGGTTTCTGGTCAAGGGAGTTGACAAAACCGACGAGGTTTTCGAACTGGTTAAACTCAACATGGAGAATATCCCCGATATCGACTACGATCCTGACTTCCTCTCCAATCTTCGCCTCCTGCCCAATCCCTACCTGAAATACTATTATAACACCCGAAAAATGCTGGCTACGGAAATCGAGGAGAAACGAACAACGGGGACAAGGGGGGAGGTTATTCTAAAAATCGAAGAGGAGCTTCTGGGCCTTTACTCAGAAAAAGAGCGAACAACACCACCGGAGGAACTGTCAAAAAGAGGGGGCTATATGTATTCCACGGTGGCTACTGAGCTCATCAGGAGCCTGGTTACCAGTGATGAGAGGACTCATATAGTTAACATTAAAAACCAGGGGACAATTACGGATTTCCCTGATGATTTTGTTCTTGAGATCCCGGTAATTATTGACCGACAAGGGGCGAAGACAATCGAGTTGGGAGCAGCAAACAAAGCAATTGTCGGTTTGATTTATACCATCAAAAATTACGAGCGGTTGGTCATAGAAGGTTACCTGTCCAAAAACGAGAATCTCATTAAACAATCCATGTTGATTCACCCTCTGGGACCGGATGAAGCGCAATTGGAGGAGGTCTGGTCTGAACTGAAAAGAGTGAATAGAGAATATTTCCATTGGCTTTAAGCTGCATAACAAAAACGGATACTTCTATATAGTCTCCTTTTTTTAAACCTAAATCGAGGGAATAAGATGAAGATTCAAGAACTTTTACCCAAACCGGATCTTTTGGCATGCAAGAAACTTCTGTGTGTGCAACCACATCCTGACGATATGGATATCAGTGCAGGCGGAACCATTGCGCGGTTGGCCGAAAACGGGACTGAAGTTTTTTACCTGACCATTACCGATGATACAGCGGGATTTATGGAGATCGATGCTGGAAATACCCACCGCAGAAAAGAACAGAGGAAGAAGGAGCAACAAGTCGCCGGCAAGATTCTCGGAGTTAAAGACTATTTCTGGATGGATTATCCGGACGCCGGTGACTGGTCGATGTATCAGGCCAGGAATGAGATTATTAAATATATCAGAAAAATCCGACCGGATTTTGTAATGACAATCGATCCCTGGCTTCCATATGAGGCGCACCAGGATCATGTCAAAGGTGGAATGGCAGCCAGCGAGGCATTTTTACTCTTCAACTTTCCCTTTATCAAAACCGACGAGACAATTGATAAAAACTTCGAACCTTATGAAATTGGCGGCGTAGCGTACTCCTTCACCTCTAATTCAAACACTGTTATTGATGTGGAGAATTACAGGGAGAAAAAGTTCTCGGCAATAGCCGCCCACAAGTCTCAGTTTACCGATGAATTGCTTGAAATGGTAAAAATCTACGATGAAACACGTTCCAGGAACCTGGCCGAAAAATGTGACTTTGAAATGGGAGAGGGATTTAAAGTCCTGAATCCGACCTATATGCTGCATGCCTTTCCTGAAGCAATTGATTATGGTGTTTGATCTTTCTCTCACGGATAATGAGTACTCAACAAACCAGACGATAATAGGGGATAGTCCTGCCAGCTTTAAACCCAAGCCGATTGGCCAATCTTATTGAGTCAATATTGCCAGCATGGCAGGACCAGACTGGCAAGCAATCCTTTTCCAGACAATCATCAATAAGAGCCGAACACACAATCGTGGCAAACCCTTCCCCACGATATTCCGGTTTTGTTTCCACTCCTATTTCAATTTTATTGCCGATGATAAATGAGGCAAAGGCGACAGAGGCCACCTTCTGATCTACCATAAGACAGTAGCCTTTTGCCTGGGCGAGAAAGTCTTCAGCACTGTTCCAAAAATTGATCGGTGCAACCTGTCCGGTAAATTGTTCAAAAATCTCTTTATCAATGACTTCTATCGGATAGCGGATGCCTGTGCTCTGTTTTTTATTTTGATAATAGCTCCCGTATTTAAAAGAGAAGTTTATTCTTTCGTACTGCTGAACTTGATGATTCCTTCCTGTTGCTGTTTTCTTTTGAAAAGCCTGTCCTTTAGACATTTTTAGCAGGGATTTTCCCAGAAGATTTTCCAGTCGCTCATACCAGTCTTCAGGATAAACCTGTAACAACTCCTCAGATTGTCTCCTTTCCTTTGAATTTATCAAATAGTGGTACAACGATTCATTAAATTCCCGGTTTTCAGTTTTACCAAAAAGAAGGGACATCCCATATGGGTGTTTAATATAAAAGGTCATTGGTGAAACAACGGAATCAACATACACCATACCGCGAATGTGCTGACGAATGACTGATTCTGCAAATAGTGTATTTATTGTTACTGATTGCAACGGTTTTACCGACTTGTGGTAATCTGCCGGGTGAAGCTCAATCATGTTTTGTTTCCTGGAAAGTTCCTTGTTTATTGAAGTGAAATCAAAAACTCGTTAAACAAATTACAGCGTAAATCAATTAGATTTTGTTTGAAAACAACCGATTCCATAGTTTTTTCATCCTGCCAATTCTATTGTAAATTGCAGCCAAGGAGAAAAACCGCAGATAGAATTCTCATCATGTGACTTTTGACAGATAATCCTGTCGGGTGTAATTTTAAGAAAAGATCCAAAACAACAATCTCAATAAATATGATAAGTCGCTACTAGCCGTTCTAATTCCGATAAAGTAACGTCAATATTGCAGCTGTGGTACAGTCTGTTGATCTGGAATCCATAATGATTATGGTGATTTTGAATACATGTACGCTGGATGAAATTCTAAAGACATTCTGTTAATGATTTGTTATTGAAAATTAAAATTATCAATATCTTGAAATTGACATTCAACATATGGCCTGATTGTAAAAACGGTAGAGTTCCCATCTATTAAATTTAGCCTTAATTGAAAAACCATATTAATCTATAATTGTTGCCACCGGAGAGATTATGTCACGTAAAAGCCGGGATCGGGATGGAAACAGCACCCAGTTGACAAAGACCATAACACAGCTGGATAGAAATATACTCCGGCAGATTGCCAGGGATCAGGTGATTGAGCCGTTTGAAGGGAGAAAAAGTCTGGAAACCATGCAAAAAACCCGATCCGGAATGGAAAAAGGAATAATCAAGATCAAATCGGTTGGGAAACAGACCGGAGAAGTTATTCGAGACAGCAGGCTTTATGGTTTCTCCAAATCCAAACTCTCACAGTTTTCAAAAAAAACCGGTGAAAAAGTACAAAGCAAATTGATACGTGATCTCATTCAAAAGCTGAATGATGCAACAGATGATCTTCAAAAATCAGCCAAAAACAGGTATAGAAATATTGAGGAAAAAGCCAGGAAAATCACCATCACCTATGTAAAAAAAGGACTTGAGTATTTGTTGTATGAAGATACAGAGGCATGGATTTTAAAAAGAGCAAACTCGGTTTTGGATCGACAGGATCTTAATTCCATCGAACAGATCAGGAATTTGAGTCCTGTGGAGAGAACTCAATTGACCGATATTCTTTACCCCCATGATAGTCCAAATTTAAAGAACCTGATAAAATCCTTTGAAACAACGGTAAATATCAGCTTGGGAGCCATTGTTGCCTCCAATATCCCGGGAACCGGTATAGCGGTTAGTATAATCAATATGGGCAAAACCCTTGTTAAACTTGGACATCGTATCAATATCATGTCAGCGATTTACGGCTATCAAATCTCAAGCCCCCAGGCACTGTTCAAAGTCAGTGCTTCCGTATTAAAATCACTGGATGATTGGGATAACAATCCTGATCACACTCCCCTCGATTTTTCGCTATTGGATGAGCTGTATAATAAAAACCCGGATGAAGATGAAAGCTCTTTTTATGATTTGATGAATGCTGTGGTTAGAAAAGAAGCTTATATTGCCATTCCTGGTGTTGGTATGATCAGCCTCGGAAAGATCAACCTGGATGATCTGAAAATCGATATTGTGGTAAAACATTTGGTCCAGAACTATTTCAATTACCATTTGTACCTGCAGAATCATTCCGAATTGGAGGTACATAGAATAATCGAAGATTTCAAGATTATATACCTGGAGTTGTTTAAAATCGGGTACCACAAACAGATCCGTAAACTCCAGGAATCCATGCAGTTGAAGGAAAGCGAGAAGAAATGGAAACTTCGACTAAAACTTCTGGCGGGAATTGACCTGGTATTACGGGAATCCTCGACAACCATGGACCAGTTCGCTTCAGATATCTATGATCAAATATACAGTCTCCCTGATATTGAAAAACCGGGTGTTGCTCGAAAGGCCATAGAAGATGTTTTCAATAAGGAAATAACCGTTCAGAACCAGTAGAAACTATTTTTGTTAATTCTTGATTCACGTAACCAGGAGATCGAATCATGCTGTTAAAAGGTCCGGCGCAGCAATTAGCTGACTTAATGATCAAACTTAGTCTAAAACATTACAATAAAGAATGGGAATTCGGCCTGGAGTTCGAATTATGGAACGAAATCTCCGGTAACCAGGACCTTCTGAGTGACGCAGAGGTGGAGAAACTGAAAGAAACATCCAAGTGGTGTGGCGGTTGGATTTACATGTCATACTCCGGCGGATCAGAAACCCTTGAATTCATCGATCTCAAGGACTGGAAGAAAAAATACAGGGAAGATAAGCCGTTTTAATAAGGCTGATTTTTCTGTCCCCTCTATTAAAGGAAAATTCGACACTTTAATCCAATGTATTGCACTCGACTGTTATATTGTGTCTAATTAAAAAGCCAAATTCTCTTGTCAGAAGAATTCATTTATTGACAAGTTTATCTAGTGCTCAATATACTTGCATGCGAGTTAATTGCTCTTTTTGGTTTAACGAATAGAATTTTCTTTTTTTTCGATTCTTTCTCAACGTTTGGCTGTAATTAATCCAAGTCCCAATGAAACCGGAAGATTGTATTTTTTATCAACTTGCAAAAACAAACCAGGTTGGCAATAAGGTCTGGAAAAAAGCCATGTCCGGATTTAATGTAACCGCCGTTCAGGGCATGATCCTTAATTTTCTTTGCGTGCAGGATAATGTTACTTCAAAGGAGCTGGGAGACAAGACAATGTTGGATAGTGCAACATTGACCGGAATTCTGGATCGTCTTGAAAAAGTGGAGTTGATTACGCGAAATCAGCACCCCAATGACCGACGCGCCATCGTCATTTGTTTAACAAAGCAAGGTAAAGAATTGGTGAAAGAAACATTTCTGGAGGCTATCCGTGCCAATGAAATATTTTTGAAGTGCTTAAATGGGGACGAGCAAAAACAGTTCCGGTCCATGCTCCAAAAGATTAGGGACTACTCAGAGCAAGCTTTGGCAGAGATTTGAGAATGTTGACAATATAGATTATGGGAGGCAGGAATGTCAGAAAAGGATATCTACGAAGGGTTTATGCAATGGCAAAAGCAATCCTGGTACGGTCTGCCGGAGTCAGAATATCTTCTTCCACTGATTCGGGCACGTTACTCTCCTGAAGACGCTGAATTTTTGACCGGTTTACCGTTTCGAAAAACACCCATCAAAGAACTGGTGGAATTAAGAACAATTGATGAATCTGCACTGACAGCAAAGCTGGATGAAATGGCTGCCAGGGGTCTGGTCTGGAAGGACCGGAAAAACGGAAACGTCCGCTATGGTCTTAACGACGTCTTTTTTGCCATATTCCGATCCAGTTTCTGGCCGGGAAAAGAGGATGAATTATCCAGGAACATTGCTCCTCCAGCCAACTCTTATGTGCTGAACGGTGCCATGGATGGTTTTGCCAAGGCTGAACATAAGGCCCTGCGAACACTGCCTATTCGGGAGACGATTTTACCAAACACGACAATCAAACCTTATGAAGATGTAGTAAAACTCCTGGATTACTTTCAGTACTACACCGTTTCCCACTGTCCCTGCCGCCATCGGAAAAACCTGGATGGTGATTATGCAAACAGCAAAAAGCCAATGGAGGTCTGTCTGCATTTTGATGCCTTGGGTCATTATATTGTTGAGAATGGGCTGGGACGTGAAATCACAAGGGAAGAGACAGAAGAGATTTTAAAGAAGAGCGCTGATGCGGGTCTGGTTCACGGTTTGTCGAACTGGCAGGACAAACCTGATACGATCTGTAATTGTGATAAGGATTACTGCTTCATGTTTGAATCCTATTATCAGTTAGATCATCACAAAGCACTGGATCAATCCAATTTTGAAGTTCAAACCACCTCTGTTACGTGCAAAGGATGCGGACTTTGTGTAAAACGTTGTCCCATGGAAGCGTTAGTCCTTGTCGATTATCCGACTGCAGATGCGGATCTCAACAAGAAAGCCAAGGTACCCAGACTCACACCAAATGTCTGCATCGGCTGCGGTGTTTGTGTCGTTAAGTGCCCTACCAAATCCCTGGTTCTGGTGGAAAAATCGGAAAAAGTTGATCCCCCTCAGAATGCTTTTGACTGGACTGCTCGTTATTGGAATGACTCCCGGAATGGGAAGGAGCTTAAGAAAAAGAAAAACTAAAATAAAAACCATTCGTATCAAAAAGATTCCTTTCAACACATAATGAATATAAAACGTTGTATCAGTCATTCCGATTTTTCCCTGGCCATTCGTATCACCCGGGATTATATGGATTGGCTCAATATGGATTTGGGATTTCAGGATATCGAAAAAGAGTTGGAGAGGTTTTCATTTATGTATGGCCACCCAAATGGCATATTTCTCCTGGCATGGGACAACAGCGAATTAGTCGGAGGGGTTGGTTTCAGGTTGTTCCAACCCACTGTTTGCGAGATGAAACGTTTATTCGTTTATGACCGGTATAAGGGTGGGGGAGTCGGTCGTAGTTTGTGCGAAGCGTTAATCAGTGAGGCAAAAGACCAGGGATATGAAAAGATGCGATTGGATACTCTCGATCGTCTGACTGCTGCTACTGCTCTGTATCGAAGCCTGGGATTCAGAGAGATCGGGCCCTATCGTTATAATCCGGACCCCACCACGATTTATATGGAACTGGATCTGAAGACTATTGAGACGCAAAAACGATTCCATCCTTTTCAATAAAGGATTGTTATACTATAAAATTGTGTTTATTTACGTCGAAGAAAATAGTCAAAGAGGTTTCTTTTCTATCCGGGTGTTGGGGACAACCCTACAGAATTTATTCAAACAGAAAATTTTGGGCAAAAAAAAACCTCCCAGAGGGAGGCTTTTTAGTCCGGATTGGCTGATGTTATCTTAATCCGGTGATATTGCTATCGTACTACTTAACAGTAACGCTTACAGCGGCTGGTCCTTTTTGACCTTGTTCGATTTCAAAAGTGACTCGGTCACCTTCCTGCAGGGATTTGAAACCGTTGCCATTAATAGCGGAATGATGAACAAATACATCGTCGCCATTTTCCTGCTCAATAAAACCGTAACCTTTACTATCGTTAAACCATTTAACTGTACCTTCGATCATTGTGGATACTCCAAATAATTATTATTCAATCTACTAACTTCCAGCATCCACTTAAATCACAAATGGTACTTTCAATCAGAGTGCTACCGGTTTTAAAACAAAACCGGGTTAATTTTCGAGTTTTCTCTAACTCAAAGATTGAGCATAACAGATGTAAATAGGAAACGTCAGTGTTATTTTTTCTTTATTCAAAATAGTTGTTTTTAATCAGTTATTGGGGGCTGTATTTAAGAACTGGTGATCGATTATCACGACGTTTTTTTAAATATTTCCTAACTAGGTATCTGATAAATAACCCGAAAGAGAGAATCAATAGGAAAACAAAATGTCTTTAATACTGCGTTAATAAAAAGTTTTTTCCGATTGCCAAGAAAAAAATGAGACAATGCTTTTTTTCTCTTTCCTCATGAGCCATTAATTCATGATCTAACACGTATTTTTTGCCTCCGGCGCACTTCCTTCGCCTTTAATCGTTATTTGACATTTGCAAAAGAAATGACGAATGTATCAGTATAATCGTTATGCTGAACTGGCAAAATGGGTTTAAATGTTTTACGAATATAATTGGCAGATACGTTTCTGTAGGTTTTTTGATGGGCAACGGAAGCGTTTAATTGTATGATCACAGGATATTGATAAACCCAGTATTTTTTGATCCTGCTTAGAAGGGCAAGGTCATGAGAACAAAACCGAACAAAATGGATTAATTTGTTATGGTTGTTTAACTTTTCAAGTAATTAAAAACTGCTGATAAGAAAAAAAAGATTTTACAAAAGAAATAAAGATATCAAAAAAGACAATAATAGATCACAGCTGCAAGTATTCCTGATTGAATATTATTGTGCAAATCGATAGTGTTTGTGTAAAACTAGTCAATAACTTAAAATATGCTACTGACTAAATCGAAAACCTAAAACAAAACCATCAACCGAACTGTGAGTTTACAAGAAGAATTAATAAAACTGATTTTCGATGTTTGTGAAATTGACGGCTATGAAGAGGGTGCCATTGGACATGATGATCCTCTCCTCGGGCCAGCCGCTGATTTGGAACTCGATTCATTGGATGTCCTTGAGATAGTAATTGTAATTCAGAAAAAATACGGTATAAAGATTGAAAACAAAAGTACTGCCATTGAAATCCTGGAATCGGCTAACACCTTGGCTGGATTTGTGGAAAAAGAGCGTCAGAACTAACCATACCGGGGAGTAATCAATAATTATTACAACTATTTAAGACATGCCTGATAAAATTGCAGTCAAAGGAATGGGCATCATTTCAGCTCTGGGAAAAGGGAAGACAAAAAATGTTGAAATGCTTAAACAAAACTCTGATCGAATCTCTCCTTTGACTCTATTTCCCAATCGAGAATCGATTCCCGTTTGTCAGATTGAGGATATTCCTGCTGACACCGTAAACCGCAATGACGAATTTGCTTTGCTGGCAATCGAAGAAGCGCTTGAAGACGCAGGACTTGCGGTCAATACTAGCATACTGTCAAATGCAGCATTATTGTTAGGTAACACGACTGTAGATGCACTTGAATGGGAACATAAGATCCGTAAGGATTTGGCTAATGGCAATAAGCATGATTCGATCCTGTTTGGCCAAGGTTCCATGGCAGGAACCTTATCGAGCAGAATCGCTGAAAGAATTGGATTGACCGGTATTGTCCTGACGTATAGTACCAGTTGTACCTCCTCTGCCAACGCCTTGGTTCAAGGTGTTCAGCTGCTGCAGTCAAATCGTGCTGAAAGGGTTCTGGTTGTGGGAACAGAGTCTTTAACTTCCGTATCGGTGCGTGGATTTTCCTCGTTGTCATTGCTGGATTCCAAAGGATGCTTTCCTTTTGACAGAAATCGATCGGGATTACTGTTGGGAGAGGGAGCAGCTGCAATTCTTCTGGAAAAAGTTTCCTCTAACGATGATTCTGTCGATCCAGTCATTTTATCAGGTTTTAACAGTTGTGATTTATCCCATCCGACAGCTTCAGAGGAAACTGGAATTGAAGGTGCACGAGCAATGGAATCGGCAATAGCAGATGCTGGAATCAAAGCTGAAATGATTAAGGCTGTTAAAACCCATGGAACAGGAAGTCCAAATAACGATCTCGCCGAAGGCAGGGCATTGGTACGGGTATTCAAGGATAGGGTTCCGCCATTTGTGTCTCTCAAACGCTATTTTGGACATGCGTTGGGAGCCTCTGGTATCATTGAGATTGTGGCTTTTCTCAGCTGTATCCAAAGGGGATTTATTCCGGCCAGTATCGGTTTTTCAGAGTTAGACCCTGATATAAACTTAAAACCATTATCTGAGAATCTTGAAGTGAAAAACGGTTGTTTTCTCTTTAATTCTTTCGGATTCGGTGGCAATATGGTTTCGATTGTCATCGAAGTTTAACTCACATGTATTTCAGAAAATATAAACCTTGAGAGATATTCTTTCGGCCTTTGCCATTTTACCGGATTCAAACCCGGACGCTGAAACCGGTCGGCGGACCTGCCGCAATTTAGAAGATATAAAAATGCAGGTGCTGGCAAAAGCTCCTCGGCGAATCGGTTATATGACAAAATATGCATGTATTGGTGCTGTTGGTTGTCTCAAAAACTGGAACCAAGCAGGTAACGAGGGGAAAACACTGGGCATCTTCCATGGCTCGGCTCTTGGAAATATAAATGAAACCCATATTGTCCAACAACAGATTTTTAAAGAGGAGAATCAACTGCCATCTCCCATCCGATTCTCAATGTCTTTGAGCAATATGTCCTCGTTTAATATTGCCGTATTGACCGGTGCCAGAGGACCAAACATACTGATTTCCCAAGACGAGCTTTCATTTGAGGGGGCGATGCTGTCATCATGCCTGGCGTTCGAGTCGCAATCAATTGAGATGAGTTTGATCGGTGGTACCGATTGTTGTTTCGGGACAAATCGTGAATTGAGCAATGCCTTGGGATTGTCTGAGGAGACAGCTTTTGGGGAAGGAACAGGCTGGCTGTTGCTGGGGAGGGATTCCGATCACTCCCTTGGAGAGTTTTTAGATGTCAGAATGTTCAGATTTGCTAATAATGAAGACCTTTCGGAAGTTTTTCTTGAAGAGATACAAAAAGCGATGGATCTCTTCAAGGAAGAACAGGAGTCGGTTTTTATTTTACCCGGTTTGAGAATAGACTGTGCTTTTGTGGAAGAACTATCCAATTCATTCCCGAAGGTTCACATGGTTCATTACCTTGAGAAAACAGGCATTTATCCGACTGCGTCAGCAGCCGGAATTGCCGATATAATAAATAGTGCTCATCCATCGGGTCTGTACTTGCACCTGGCTCAAGACAAGGGAAACCAGGCAGCAATAATGATATTCAGACTGAACAATCGTAATTTATAAATAACTGCAACAATCTTCACATTGATTTGTATGAAACTGGAGAACGTATACCTGAACCGGACTGCATCTTTTCTTCCCAATGAAGCCATTTCCAACGATGAGATGGAATCATACCTGGGAATGATCGATAATCGGGAATCGAAAGTAAAAAAGCTTGTATTGAGGATAAACGGGATTCTGACACGCTATTATGCCATTGATAAAAATAGCGGTCAAAGGACTCATTCCAACGCTCAGATGACGGCTGAAGCCGTCCGACGGTTGAGCGGAGAAGGATTGTCCCTGGATGATATCGAGTGTCTGGCTTGCGGCACCTCCTCCCCTGATCAGTTGCTTCCATCTCATGCCGTTATGGTTCACGGTGAAATTAAGTCACCTCACTGTGAGGTCATTTCGACTTCGGGAGTTTGCTCTTCAGGCATGCAAGCATTTAAGTATGGTTTTCTTTCCGTTCTTTCAGGTCAAACCAGAAATGCTGTTTGCACCGGGTCTGAGTTGTCCTCTGCTTGTATGCGCGGAACCCAGTTTGAGGATGAGATTCAAAACCGGAAGTTGGAAAGTATCAAGAAAAAACCGGTACTCTCTTTTGAAAAGGAATTTCTGAGATGGATGTTGTCGGATGGAGCGGGTGCGTTTTTTCTTGAGAATAAACCAAACCCGGAAGGACTCTCCCTGAAGGTTGAATGGATTGATCTCTATTCTTTTGCACATGAGCTACCGGTTTGTATGTACATGGGAGCGAACAAGAATGAAGATGGGTCATTAACCGGGTTTAGGGATTATTCAGTGGAAGAACTTGGTAATGACTCTATTTTATCGCTAAAACAGGATGTACGGTTGCTAAATGAGCATATGGTCAATATCGGTATTCGCTCTTTAAAGATGTCCAGTGAAAAACACGGATTTGAGTTCAAAGAAATCGATTACTTTCTGCCCCATGTCTCCTCTCACCTCTTTGCAGATGAACTGGAAAAAGGCTTTATTGAAAGTGATGTTCAACTACCCCGAACCAACTGGTTTTTGAACCTGGCTACAGTTGGTAATATTGGCTCTGCCTCTATCTACCTAATGTTGGATGAACTATATCATTCAGGAAAAATTGAACCCGGAAATAAGATCCTCCTGGCCGTTCCGGAAAGTGGACGTTTTTCCATGGGATTTGCCTTGATGACTGCCCAGTAACAGCAATCTGAGAACTTTTGGTTTTAACTCCTGGGTCTTTGCCTTTTAGTGGTAACCAGGGTGTTATGGATTCCGTAAAAATTAATCAATAAGACTATAAGAAAAAAAGATAATGAAAATTCAGATCGTATACCCCTCATGGCCTAAGCTTGAGCATCAAACCGAATTTCACCTTCCTCCTCATGGTCCCGTTGTTTTTGCAGCTGAAATACCCGAACATATTGACCTGACGTTTATTGATGAAAACGTGCAGGAGATGAAATTCGATGAGTCTGTTGATCTGGTGGCGATGTCAGTTATGCTTACCTGTCAACTGCCCCGGGCTTTTGAGATAGCAGATGCTTACCGGGAAAAGGGAAAGCCGGTCATATTTGGTGGCATCGCTACCATGCTGCACTGGGAAGAGGTGATGGAACATTCCGATTCCGTCTTTCTGGGAGAAGCTGAAGGGAGAATTTCCAAAGTAATGAAAGACTTTGAACAGGGAAATCTGAAAAGAAAATATGACTATCTGAATAATTATCCGGATATCGGATTGGTGGGCACCGCTCGTCGGGACATATTAGATCGTCCTCTTTACAACTATCGTGACTTACAGATGCTGGATCTGGTACATGCTTCCAGGGGATGTATTTACAACTGCTTTCCCTGTTGTACCGGGTACCTGGGCGGAAAACAATTCAGACCCAGACCGGTGAAAAAGGTTGTTGAAGAGATCGAATCAATCCCCAATAACAGACTGTTCATTGTGGATAATTCTCTGGCTCACGATAAAAACTGGCTTTTGGAACTGTTTGCTGCCATCGCCCCATTAAAGCGTAAGTGGGTATCCCATCCCCTGCTGGACGATGAAGAAGTCATAAAAGCAGCCGCAAATGCAGGTTGCTGGTACGTTTATCAAGCCATCTTTGACACAAAAGACGTCATTCGCAACCGGATAAACCGCCTCAAAGATCATGGAATCGGAATAGAAGGCACAATACTGCTTGGTACCGATACCCATGACGAATCAACCATCAAAGAACTAGTCGACTACCTGATTCAGATTGATGTGGATATAGCCGAGTTTACAATTCTGACACCATTTCTCCATTCACCTATTCGGGCACAACTGGAAGCGGAAGGCCGGATTTTCAGTAATAACTGGATTGAGTATACCTGTGATAAGGTTGTTTTTCAGCCCAAGCTGATGACACCGGAGAAACTTCAGGAATTGTATCATTATGCCTGGGATACCTTTTATTCAAGCGGCGGATACCAGGTGAAAATGGCTGACATGTTTATGAAAGTTGTCCAGCGGGAAATCGAGGATGGAACCTATCGTCGCTACAATCCCAGGAAAAAAAGGACATTTGTAAAACAAAAAAAGGCAGTTTGATCTGTTAATCAAAATACCCCAATCAATCACCAGGAGTTAACTTGCTGGAAATACTGGCTTCATATTCGATATTACCTGATGCTGATTGTTCTCACATTGATGATACCGGATGCCGAACTTTCAGCCAGATTGACCTGCTTTTAAAGCAAACTCTCAATAAACCTCCCAGAAGACTGGGACACATGACAAAGTTTGCTTGTGTCGGTGCTGTAAACTGTCTCAACAGTTATAAACAAAGATCCTTGGACGAGGAATACCTGGGTGTTTTTTTCGGAACAGCCCTGGGCAACATGAAAGAGTCACATCTGGTTCAGAGACAGATTTTTACTGAACCGGACGGTATGCCTTCTCCCATTAAATTTTCAACCTCTTTAAGCAATATTTCCGCTTTCTACGTCGCCGCTGCTTCCGGGGCTAAAGGTGCAAATCAGGTGATCTCTCAGAACGAGTTTTCATTTGAAGGCGCTCTGCTCTCCGCATTATTGTTTGATTACAAAAACCGACCCTATCATTCGCTGGTAGGAGCTGCAGATTGCTGTTTCGGTACCAGGCATCTGCATGGACAGTATATGGGTTTTCCGGAAGACTCTGACTTTGGGGAGGGAACCGGTTGGTTACTACTGGGTAAAGAAGCAGATCACTCCCTGGGGCAGATTCTGGATATTCGTTTTGTCCAGTTTGAAGAGCCTGAAACCCTTGGTAAAAAAAATCTGCGGGAGATAACAGCTACCATAGGGAATTATAGAAAAGAGGATGAATCGGTTTTTATTTTACCGGGTTTAAGAATAGAGGATTATCTGCTGAACCGCATCACCGATTCCGTTTCTCAAGTCAGTATTATTCCCTTTCTGAAAAAAACCGGGATCTATCCAACTGCTTCAGCGGCTGGCATTGCTGACTTGATTTCCCAGCCCCATTCTTCCGGTTTATATCTGCACCTGGCCAAAAACAGCGGAAACAGAGCGGCCATTACGGTGTTCAGACTTAATAACCGAGTCCAATAAAAATCCCTTTTTTCGATAACAACCTGACGAACAGGACTCATCCCCTACCAAAATTTCATTGTTTGCTTTCTTTATAAAAAAATATAGAATCTGACGAGCCCGATTAAACAAATTCAAGTGGTTTTCACCGCAATAATCCCAAGAATAACAACAGAACTCAGTGAATCATGAAAAAAATTTTAGTAATCTACTACACTCAAAGCGGTCAGTTGCTGAATATCTTAAAGTCCGTTCTAGCCCCACTTGAAAAAGATGGTGACCAGTTTTCTATCGATTACGAAGAGCTGAAACCGGTTCCGTCCTACCCGTTTCCCTGGTCGGTACTCAGCTTTTTTGACGTTCAGCCGGAAGCGGTGTTGGAAGTTCCAACCGACTTGGAGCCTTTTGGATTTGATCCAAAAACCGATTATGATCTGATTGTCTTGGGCTATCAATCCTGGTTTTTGTCCCCTTCCATTCCCACCACCTCTTTTCTATTATCTCCTGAAGCCCGCAAAGTGATGGAAGGAAAACCGGTTGTTACTATCAACGGTTGTCGCAACATGTGGCTTTATGCCCAGGAGAGCATCAAAAACAGGTTAAAGAATCTGAATGCTCATCTGATATTAAATATTCCCCTGGTGGATCGATCACCCAACTGGGCAAGTGTGATATCGGTTCCCTTTTGGATGTTCACTGCAAAAAAACAATTCTTTAAGTTCCTTCCCAGCGCCGGGGTTTCAAATGAAGATATTAAAAATGCCAGTAAATTTGGCAATGTAATCAAAGACTATTTAGCCCCTGACAATCCTGACTTAAAAGCCAACCTGTCGTTGGATCACCCGGCAGAAGTGGAGAAGAGATTTGTAGTAGTGGAAAAATCCGCAAAACGGATTTTCAGGGTTTGGGCACGATTCATTCGGCTATTTGGCAAACCCGGTTCACTGACGAGAAAGCCGATTATCCTGATTTTCACTATCTATATGTTTACTGTTATCTCACTGTTTTTTTTCATCAATAAGGGAGTATTTTTTTTGATAAAAACCTTTAAAGGAAAAGAACTGGAACGTAGGGCTGATTATTTTGCCAAAAATCTTTCCGATTGAAGGATTAGGGGTTGATCAGGAAAGACAGTATCTCTCGATTCACTATCTGCCTTTGAACAACTGTCACATCGTGTCCCGCACCGGGGATTTTTACTGTTGTGATTCCCGGGTTTAGCTTATTAAATCGGTTGATTGCTATCTGAGCATCGTAGAGTTTTTCATTCTCCCCAACCATAAACAACAGGGGAACAGTGATCCGCCCAATCTCTTCATCACTCAGCAACCCCGGATAAGCGAGGAGTGTCGGTTGAAAACTGCGAATTGCCAGGTATGACTCCTCAATGTGATCCTCAACAATTGCCCGACCGGCTTCTCCACTTTTTGCCAAGTCCTCCAGCAACCAATACATGAAGCTGCGTGTAAAATAAGGATGAGGAATGGCACAGAGCGTCGCCCGAAGCATCCAGACCGGCGAAAGTGATTCCACGAGACCAACCGGGGCAATCAGAACCGTTTTGTTTAACTTTGCACTCTTATGCAGCGAATACTGTCCGGCAATCCAACCTCCATAGGACAACCCCACCAGATTTATGTTTTTTGTGAGTTCCAATCCTGCAAACAGTTCATCCAGCCAGGCGACATAATCCCCTGCTTCAGTCGCCGAAATGGAATTGATTGTGCGTCCGTAGCCATATATTCCGTCAACGGCGTATATTCTAAAGAAAGCTGACAGCTCTTTGATATTAGGTAGCCATTGAAAGGCATTACCCCCTACTCCATGTAACAGTACAAGGGAATCAGCATCGACAGGTCCACTGATACGAACAAAGGTCTCTCCATAGCGAGTGGCAACCATTTTTGAAGTAAAACTTACCGGCCAGGTATCAGCTTTGTTATCATAAAACTCCAGGTATCGCTCTTTTGCATCTTGCGATTTAAAGGGATGGTGAGGGGAATTCGGGTCGATTTTCCCCGGTGACACAATCAGGATAAGTGCGACGACGATTGCCACCAAAACCGAGAGAGTGATTGAACTCCAAATCAATATAGTTTTTAACCGGGATCTCTTTTTTGTCTTTTTCAAAGTCTTTCCTTAAATAAGATGCAAAGTTTTTTTTTAAAATGGTAGGGCTGCTTTACATGGTCGCCTTTGAGCTGGATCTGGCGGGGATGTAACTCCGCCCCACCGTGATCCTCGCTCTTGCTAAAATATACTCAAGTAGGAGATCAAGTACCTGTGGCTATACCATTTCTTAAGCAAGCTCCTGTCGTAAAAAAGCAGCAGCACCAATCAATCCGGGTTGTGGCTCAGTTATAATATACGTGGGAAACTTTTTCAAGCTATCCCCAAATCGCCCCTTGGCAACAAAACGCGAACGAAACTCGGAAGCGGCTATGATCTCAATTATCCTGGGAGCTATTCCTCCGGCAATATACACACCACCCGAAGCCCAGACGGATACTGCCAGATTGCCGGCAAAGGCTCCTAACAAAGCACAAAACAGATCCAGTACCTCTTTGCAGCGAACATCCTTACCTGACAGTGCCCTTGCCGTTATTTCGGCAGGCTGCAGCTTTTCGGCTTTTTCATCATAAAAAGCCATAACGCCTTCATAGATATTTACCAATCCGGGGCCGGTGATGAATCGTTCAGCCGAGACGTGTTGATGGATTTTTCTTAATTGGCGCAACAGGAAATCTTCCAATTCGGTTTGCGGGGCAAAATCGACATGCCCACCCTCACCGTCCAGGCAGATCCACCTGTTATTATAAAACTTCAAAAAGGCAACACCCAAACCCGTTCCCGGACCGCAAACGGCGATAGATCTGTTCGGTATCGGTTGACCTTCGCCAATTTTTACTTTTTGTGTATCTGTCAGGCTGGGGATAGCCATGGCAATGGCGGTATAATCATTTATTAAAAACAGGTGATCAAATCCAAGGTCTTTTCTGGTTTGGGAAACAGAAAACTGCCAGGGATTATTGGTCAGACTGATCCAGTCACTGTCCACCGGACAGGCTACATCAATGCATCCATATTTGATCGGATCTTTTTCGTGAGACAAAAACTCGGTTAATACATCAAAGATCGATGAAAAATCAGCACACAAGTAAGTTTTTACCTCCCCCATCTCACCGCTTTCTATGCTGATGGTTGCCAGCCTGATGTTAGTGCCGCCAACGTCAGCAATCATTCCCAATGGTTTCATGAAATATTCCAATAATTAATTCTATAACCGCACCTTTTCTGACAGGTTGTTACGTTGAATACCGCATGTTTATCGATATTCTGTTTGTTTCGTCAACACACAAAGAGTTTATTTCATGATTACAGTGAATCGATAACGGCAAATCAAGATCACACTGGACAGATGACCTCTGTGCCTTTAATATTGATGGAAAAACAATTCAGCTGGATTAATCTGCTATTAAGTGGAGTAGGAAATGGAACAAATCAAAGTTGTACAAATTGGACTTGGTCCTTTGGGTCAAAAAATCCCAAAATATATTGCTGAGCGTGAGGGAATTCAGTTGGTAGGAGCCGTGGATGTTAATCCATCGTTTCAGGGACTGGATTTGGGAACCCATTGTGGTCTGGAACCCATGAATATTGCAATTAAATCATCTCTGGCAGAATGTCTCAAGACTGTAAAAGCCGATGCGGTTATCCTCACCACAGTATCCACCATGGATAAAATCACCCCTCAGGTTGAAGAGATTGTCGGATTTGGGTTACCGATTGTTTCGACCTGTGAAGAATTGATCTATCCCTGGGATACTTCACCCGCTCTGGCCGCAAGAATTGATACCGCAGCAAAAAATGCCAAGGTTGCTGTCTTGGGTACCGGTGTGAACCCCGGCTACCTGATGGATGCTTTGCCGGCATTCTTAACAGCTGTCTGTCAACAGGTGGAAAGTGTTCGGGTTTCCAGGTTTCAAAACGCCGCTTTTCGCAGAATCCCCTTTCAGAAGAAGATTGGCGCCGGTCTGAATCTTGAAGAGTTTGAATCATTAAAAAAGAAGGGAACCTTGCGACATGTGGGTTTGACGGAGTCAATTCATCTGATCGCAAATACCATGGGTTGGAAGTTGAGCAAAACTGAGGACATTATTACACCGGTTATTGCAGAAAAAGAGATCAAAACAGATGCCATGGTAATACCGGCTGGGTTTGCTGCTGGTGTACAGCAGATTGGAAGAGGTTGGGTCGAAGGGAATGAGAAAATCACCCTTCATTTTAAAGCTGCCGTAGGAGAACCTGAATCCTATGATAGAGTTGAAATCCAAGGCGAACCTAACATTGTTTCAACCATAAAAGACGGTGTAAACGGGGATATAGCAACCTGTGCCATTGTACTCAATGCTCTGAAACAGATCCTCAAGGTTTCACCGGGTTTGCGAACCATGGCCGATATGCCCCTGACTGCCTTTTTTAGATAAACCGGGCGAGTATCAGCAGGTTTAAAAATAACAATTCTGCAGAATTAACGGTAGGGTGGCCTTACATGGCCGCCTTAGAGTTAATGCAGACGGGGATGTAACCCCGCCCTACCGTAATCCCTGCTCTTGGCAGAATTTTTTTGCTTGAGTGCTTATCGGATGTAACCCCACCCTGCCGTTGCACTTGCTTTTGGAAAAACTTCTTAAGCAGAACTTATAATCATAATCCCTGAAAAGTCGGATTTTTATTGAAATGATACCGTCCTCAATCAAGGCGTAAGAATCAGCTGGTATTTCTTGTCTTTCAAGATCTCCTCTCTACTCAATACAAAGGGTCTGAATTTTCCGGCCAGCCACAAATCGAATTGATCATCATAATGAGGGCTCATGAAGTTACCGGATATGCCACCGGCAAGGATTCTTTTTGATTTTTTCATATCACCGAAGTCAATGATATGGCGAAAAGAGGCGCCGCCGCCTTAAAGTTAACAGTAAGACAATCACTCCCCACTTAAAAATTTTCATTTAAACTCCCTGATAATGATATTGCTGTAATTGTGTGATTTATTATCCCCAATTTCCATACCGGGAACTATTGGCTATTTGAACAATGCAAGACCTTAACATGTCTCACGCATTTGGAAAACTGCAAAGCCAGGTAAGTAGCAGTTCATCTTTTTTATTCTTTAACAAGCTTTTCTAAAACTTGAAAGAAATTCAAACATGTGGTGTAATAGGTGATCTTTGAAAATAGCTTTACACAGGTTTTTTAATACTTCAGTGGAGATGAATATGAAGATCTTTCAAATAATCATCTTATCAGGTAGTCTTTTTGTATTCAGCGTTTCCCAGGGCAGATCCACCGAATACATGACCCTGCAGGAATATAACAGTATCCATCAGCAACATGAAAAGATCGCTGAGATATTCAACATTCGTGTTCAAAAGACTGCACACCCAATCGACTCAGCCAAGGATTATCAAACAATAAAAATTATCTTTGTTTATCCGGGTGAGCAGGTGTCTGATTATTGGAGACGGAGTATAACCTCATTTAAGAAAAGGATGGATGAGACTGGGATCAGTCATGAGTTGTATGAGTATTTTTCCAAGCCGGCAGTGGATTATCGTGTACAAGAAATGCAAATGAAATCTGCCCTGGAAAAAAAACCGGATTATCTGGTTTTTACTTTGGATGCAAGAAAGCACAAGCGAATAATTCAACGAATCATTACCAAAAAAAAGCCAAAGATTATTCTTCAAAACATTACCACTCCATTACGCATATGGGAAGGCAAGCAGCCTTTTCTGTACATTGGATTTGATCACGCTACCGGGTCAGAACTCTTAGCTGACTATTACGTTAAAAAAACCGCCGGAGAAGGGACCTATGCACTCTTATATTTTTCCGAGGGATATGTCAGCGAAATGCGAGGAGACACATTTATCCGTTATTTAAATGAAAATTCCAGATTAAAACTGGTCGCTTCCTACTACACTGACGGTAACCGGCAAAAAGCCAAGGAAGCCGCTCTTGAAATTATCAAAAATCATCCGGACATCAAGTTCATTTATGCTTGTTCAACGGATGTGGCCTTTGGAGCCATCGATGCATTACAGCAAACAGGCTCAAGAGAGAGAATCATGGTAAATGGCTGGGGTGGAGGAAGCAGTGAATTGCAGGCGCTTAAAAATGGAGACATGGATGTAACCGTCATGAGAATGAATGATGATAACGGTGTAGCAATGGCTGAGGCTGTTCAGCTTGACATAGAAGGACGTGCAGAAGAGGTACCCACTGTATACTCGGGTAGTTTTGTTTTGGTTGATAAAGAAATGAATAGTAGTGAGATCGAAAAGCTGAAAGAAAAAGCTTTTCGGTATTCAGGCCAAGGCCAATAACATCAGAACCCTTGACCTAATTTGTTTGACGCTTATTTAATAAATCGAACCAGTAAAATTCCAGTTTTATTTGCTGATACACTATCCAAATGACAAAACACAAACCTAAAAACCTGTCCTATCTAGTCGGACTCTATTTGTTGATTTCCGTGCTGGTATTTTCTGCTGGTCTTTTGCTCTGGTCTTATAAAACTGCAATCCAGGCAGTGGATGAGGAATTTAAAACCACCTTTAATCAACGGCACACCATCGCAGAAGGTATCATTGAAAATCAGGTTGAAATTCTCGAGCTGGCACTCCATGAAATTGGAAACAACACACTGTTTTTAGAGGAGGTAATCCAGAAGAGAAGCGCTGGCACTCAGGCAGTTTTGTTCAATATTATCGACAGCAATGTCGATTTTAATCTGGATATCATTTTGGTCAGTCTGTTTGATGATGTGATACTGACGGAAGCAAGTTCTCCTCTGTTTGATCTGCCTCCCGTATTCCCCGAAATTGTAAAAAAGAAAAACCGTTTACTCTCATCAGGAGTCATTCTAAGAATTAAAAAAACTACCACCGATTACACGCTTCTTCTTCGTGCTATCCCGATTATTGAAAGAAAAGGGGGAAGAGTCCTGGGAACACTAATCGGAGGATTTGTCCTTAATTCCCATCTTTCCCTGATGGAAACCATTAAAAGGAGAACCAAATCAAGTGTTATTGCCTTTTTCGAGAACGGTGATCTGATAGGATCATCGGAATTGATTGAATCACCGGCAACAAAAGCGTTGGAAATAGCCAGGAAAACTCAACCTGTGGGAAAGGTTTATTCAGAAAATCAATTCCTTACCAGTTATAATCCCATTTATATTTCAGGTCGCAAAACATCACTGGAAGTTGCAACAGCGGTTCCAAATAAACAGTTGATTGATCTGAAGAGATCTTTTTTGAATCAGGCAGCCATTATCCTCATAATATCCATTGTTTTCTGGCTTTTCACTGTGTTTGCGATGAAAAGACTGGCATACCCCTCATTAAAAAGACTCCTTAATTATTCAAGGGAGATTTCATCCGGCAATCTGCAATCGTCATATGAAGTGGGTCAAATAACGGAATTAAACAGGATCGGCCATTCAATGGAAAAAATGGTTGAAAGCCTGAAAACTACTAATTTGCTACTATCCAAGGAAAATGCTGAACGCAGGGATGCTGAGGAGTCTCTCAGAAAAAGTGAGGCCCGTTTCCAGAACATTGCAGCCAATATTCCCGGGGCAGTCTATCAGTTTGTCAAGAAAACGGATGGAACCTACCAGTTTCCCTATATTAGCGAAGGAATCCAGTATATTTTTGGGAGAAGTGCCGAAGAGTTTATGAATGATGTCGATCTCCTATTCAGCTTAATAGATAGGGATAATATCGAAGCTGTTTTCCAGGCCATTGAGGAATCAGCCGCAACACTGGGTCATTTCTCTTCGAAATTCAAAATAAAGCTGGCCGATGGGACGTTGAAGTGGGTTAATGCTGGCTCTTCGCCGGAAAAACTATCTAATGGCGACATTTTATGGAATGGTGTTCTCTTTGATATTTCTGAAATCATGGAGAGCAATCGAGAATTGGCAAGGTTGAGAAAACTGCTTATTAATATCATCAACTCCATGCCTTCCGTTTTGATAGGGGTCAATCAGGATCTCACTATCTCGCAATGGAATCTTGAAGCTGAGAAAATGACCGGGATTTCGCATTCAGAAGCACTTGGGCAGAGATTCAAAGATATTTTAACCAACATTGTCGGCGGAGAGGAAAAAATAACCAAAGCTATCAATGATCGTCAGGTTCAAAAAGGGAGCCAGACTCTCACTCATATCGATGGTGAGGCCAGAGTTTCTGACATTACTGTTTTCCCATTGATCACTAATGGCATAGAGGGAGCTGTAATCCGTATTGATGATATTACAGAAAAGACTCGCATTGAAGAGATGATGATACAAACAGAAAAAATGATGTCCGTCGGTGGTTTGGCTGCCGGTATGGCCCATGAAATTAATAACCCCCTGGCAGTCATTATTCAAAATGTTCAATTATTAGGAAACCGTTTGTCCAATCGTCTCCCAAAAAATCGAAAGATCGCTGATGAAATCGGTATTTCATTGGATCGAATTCAGACCTACGTGGAAAGAAGAGGCATTGGGGCAATGTTAGACGCTATAATGGAAGCAGGAAAAAGGGCGGCTAAAATTGTAGACAATATGCTCTCTTTCAGCAGAAATAGCGGATCAAATTTTTTAAAATATAATATGTCAAATCTTGTTGATAAAACTCTTGAATTAGCTGAAAACGATTATGATCTCAAACAGAAATATGATTTTCGCAAGATAAAAATCATTAAGAATTACGATGATATGATTCCGGATGTTTTATGCGAAGAGGTCAAGATTCAACAGGTTTTTCTCAATATCCTGAAAAATGCTGCTCAAGCCATGAACGAAGTCAAAGAGAGGCTGCCGCAGATAAAAATATCAGTTCGACAGGAAGAACAAACGGTTTGTGTAGAATTCGAAGACAACGGGCCGGGCATGGATGAAGGTGTCCGTAAAAGAATTTTTGAACCTTTCTACACAACTAAAGAGATTGGAATAGGGACTGGTTTGGGACTTTCCATCTCCTATTTTATTATCACCTCAAATCACAACGGATCCATGACCGTTGAATCAACTCCTGGTATGGGTACTAAATTTATGGTTCGACTACCAATTAATAAAAAAACATTCTGATTTATCCTTAAATGCTATTCAGTTTAATGTTAGGCTCTTACAAAAGAAAACCCAGCTCACTTGTTATTTTCAGGTTTCTATTCGAATACCTCCCTCCTTATATCGATTCAAAAATGTAAAGACACGTATCAATTGACATTGGCAGGCAATTGTTGGACAATTATGCGATTATCGTTTAATCTTGTCGGCTTATAACAATAGGCCCAAGTATCTATTTTTATTTATTTTATTTTCCTATGAGCAACAAAACCAATAGTACGATTGATGATATGCTTCATGTCTTCAAAACTACAGCAGATAATACCCTCGAAGGCATTGTTATTGTACAGAACCAACGGTTGGTTTTCTGCAACCAAAAGATGATCAACCTGAGCGGACATGGTTTGGATGAGTTAATAAATTCACCCATTCAGCAATTTATCCATCCGGAGGATTGGAAAGCCTTTGTTGACATTTTATCCAATGGGAACACCGGTGGGAATAAAATAATTACTAATACCGTCAGACTCCTCACAAAAGATGAATCAATCAAACAAGTTCATGTAAGATCGATAAAAACTACCTGGCAAAACATAGATGCCAGCATTATTTTTTTACAAAATGGTGTAGAACTCAAAAGTATTGAAAGTGGGTTTCAATCTGGGGTGATATTTGGCGAAAAGCTGATGGATACGATACCGGTTTACTTTGTCGCAATAGACAAACGTGGCAAAATCCTGCTGATAAACAAGCACATGCTGAAAGAAGTGGGATACCAAAGGGATGAAGTAATCGGTCAAGATTACCTTTCTACATTGGTTCCGGAAGATGAACGGCTGGAACTATCCTCTCTTTTTCAGAATCATCTTTTCCGGAAAAAAACCACCCTTAATGAGAACCATATTATTGATAGGCGGGGTAGAAAAATACTGGTGGAATGGCATGGGCATCCGGTTCTAAATGACGATGGAGAGGTGGACTGTTTTTTCGGAGTGGGTCTGGACATCACTGATCGCAGAAATGCTGAAGTGAAGCTTCGTGAAAGTGAACATCGTTATCGTACCCTGTTTAACAATTCAACCGAAGGCTTTTTTGTACTTGATGAAAACGGAGTTGTTGATTGTAATGAAAAGACCTGTGAAATAATGCAATACGGTAAAGAAGAGCTGATCGGTATGCATCCCGCTTATTTTTCCCCCGATGTACAGGCTGACGGACTCTCATCTCTGGAACTGGCAAAAAAGATTATACGAGATGCTTTTGCAGGCGATCCCCAGCATTTTTTTTGGAAACATCAACGACAAGACGGAGAGCTCTTTGATGCTGAAATCTCATTAAATGCCATCACCATAGAGGGTAAACCGTATATTCAGGCTATTATGCGGGATATCACAGATCGGTTGAGAATAGAAAAGGAGCTTGAGGAACATCGACTCCATTTAGAACAATTGGTTGAAGAGCGAACACAGGAACTGAAAGCTGCAAAATCGGAAGCTGAATCTGCCAACCGGGCAAAAAGCTCTTTTCTGGCAAATATGAGCCATGAATTAAGAACACCACTGAATGCCATCATGGGTTTCGCTCAACTGATGAATAGGGACAGTAGTTTTCCCAAAAAGCATCGCGAGGATCTTGAAATCATCAGACGTAATGGAGATCATCTGCTATCCCTTATTAATGATGTTCTTGACATATCTAAAATAGAAGCCGGATATGCAACCTTGGAAAATGAGCCGCTTAATCTATTGGAGATGTTGGATAGTGTGGAAAATATGATTCTCATGCGAATCAAAAATAAGGATGTGAAATTTATCAAGCATTATAACTCCAAAATCCCACGGTTTATCTTAGGTGATGAATTTCGTATCAGGCAAGTCCTGCTCAACCTGCTCACCAATGCAGTGAAATTCACCGAAAAGGGAAAGATAACCCTGGAAGTATCAGTTATGGATGAGCAATTATTATTTGATATCAAGGATACTGGAGTAGGAATTGCAGAAAATGAGCTGGAGAAGTTGTTCATCCCTTTTGAACAAACTGATAGTGGGAAAAAAGTCAAAGAGGGCACCGGACTCGGATTAGCCATCAGTCAAAAGCTGATACGGATGATGGGGGGAGCTATCTCGGTGTCCAGCCAACAAAACCTGGGGACTCATTTTCAATTTCACATCCCCTGTAAGGAAGTGGCATCAACAGCTGATAACACCGATATTGAAAATAGAACCGTTACCGGCTTGGCGCCTCATCAGGTCATGCCTGGAATTTTAATTGTAGATGACAATGAGGATAGCCGAATACTATTGAGCAAGCTCCTGCAATCGATTGGATTGGAAATCATTGAAGCCGAAAATGGAAAAGAGGGAATAGAGAAATTAAAACAATTCAATCCACAACTTATCTTCATGGATATGAGAATGCCTGTGATGGATGGATTTGAGGCAACCAGGCGGATTAAAAACATCAAAGGGGATTCAATAACTATTGTTGCTCTGACGGCCAGTGCTCTTAATGATGAAAAGACAAGGATTCTCGAAGCGGGCTGTGATGATTATATTCGTAAACCTTTTATCCCTTCAGACATTTTTAAGTCCCTTCAAACTCATTTGAGTCTTGAGTATACTTACTCTTCCGAACCGGGTGCGGATGAGTCTGCGTTATTAAAGTTTCAACAGTCCCCTGGAGAACTCGTCCCTAAATTACCCGGTGATCTCATTAATGCTATCGAAACTGCTGTGTATATTCTGAACAAAAATCTTATTCAAGAACAGATAAAAAGGATTCGGGAACTGGGAGAAAACAATCTTGCCGATATTTTCCAACGTCTGGTGCAGGAATATCAATTTGAAACCATACTGGATATACTGAAATCGGGTTCGGCTGAAAGTTGAACCGGTTTTTATAATTGACGGATCATTCTTTCAATTCAAGAACAACAGCATCAATCTTATAGAAAAATAAATAGCCTTGCAAAACATCAAAAACCACAATGCCTGAAAAATATTCCCTGCTTGTTGTGGACGATAATTCCAACAATCTAAAATACTTAAATCAGATTCTGGAGAAGAGGGGATATCTCATTCACTCTGCACCCAACGCCCGTTTGGCCTTAACCTTTCTGGAAAAACACACACCGGATCTTATTCTTCTTGATATACGAATGCCGGAAATGGACGGGTTTGAAATGTGTCGCCAATTAAGACTTTCGGATAAGAACAGGAGCACACCCGTAATATTCATCAGCGCTTTGAATGAAATTGAAGACAAGGTCAAAGCGTTCGAAGCGGGGGGAGTAGACTATATAGCCAAACCTTTTCAGGCTGAAGAGGTTATTCTGAGGGTGCAGACCCATTTGAAGATTCTCGAATTGCAGAAAAACCTGGAGCATAAAAACAGGCAACTTCAAATAGAAAACCAGGAAAGAAAAAAAGCGGAAAAGGCATTAAAAACCGCACATGATATGTTGGAACAAAAAGTAAAAGAACGAACATCAGAACTATCCAACCTGAATAGAGCCCTGCAAATCAGTGAGCATAGATTTCGATCCATGTTTGAAAATGCAACCATGGGGATGTGCCTGATAAATATGAATAAAAAACATACCATGGTAAATCCACTGATGAGTGAAATAGTCGGGTATTCGGAGGAAGAGCTACTTAATAAAACCTTCACGGAACTATCTCACCCCGATGATCTGGATGACGACAATGAGGTATACGAATCCCTGGTATCAGGTGAAATCAATCGAGCGGTGTATGAAAAACGTTACCTCCATAAATCAGGCCGGCTTGTTCATGTCTTGGTTGGCGTCTTTTTACTGCGTGATACAGCAAATAATCCCGTACATTTTGTTGTTAATATTCAGGATATTTCCCAGATAAAAAAACTGGAACAGCAACTGATGCAGGCTCAAAAGATGGAGGCAATCGGGACACTGGCTGGCGGAATAGCCCACGACTTTAACAATATACTTTCCGGAATACTCGGTTATTCTCAGATAGTAAAAATGCATCAGTTATCGGAAGACCACCCGGCTGCGGAAACAATAGACAAGATAATCAAGGCTTCCCATCGGGCGATCGACCTTGTTAAACAGATTCTCACATTCAGTCGTCGGGAAACATCGGAAATCAAAAAAATAAGGATTACTCCCATCATTAAAGAAAGCATTAAACTACTAAAAGCCATCCTGCCATCAACCATTGCAATAGAACAGCATCTCACGGTAAAAAATGACTGCGTTTATGCCAATCCGGGATTGATTCAACAGATAATTCTAAATTTCAGCACCAATGCCGTTCAGGCGATGAGGGATGCCGGTGGAATACTGTCGATTTTTCTTGAAGAGACAACACTGTCCAAATCCGACTGCAAGACGCTACTCAACATTGATCCCGGCGAATATCTGTCACTCACAGTCCAAGATACCGGAAAAGGTATCTCCGATATCATTAAAAACAGAATTTTTGAACCTTACTTTACAACCAAGCCTGTAGGAGAAGGTACCGGCTTGGGATTATCCGTTGTTCATGGTATTGTCAAGGATCTTGGTGGTGCTATTATGGTGAACAGCAGACCCGGAGAGGGCAGTCAATTTAAGGTTTTCCTGCCCAAGGTAGTTGAAGGTGAAAAAATCGAATGCAACACAATTGAAGGAGACCTGATACAGGGAAAAGGCCGTGTACTGATTGTGGATGATGAACTCATGATTGCAGAAACAACCGGCGAGATGCTGGAGAGCCTGGGCTATCAGGTTAGTATAGAGACAGATAGCATCAAGGCCCTGGAAAGATTCAGAGATTCTCCTGATCAGTTTGATCTTTTACTCACCGATATGACCATGCCTCATTTGAGGGGTGACCAATTGGCAACTGCAATTCTTGAGATTCGTTCCGGATTCCCTGTCATTGTCTGCACAGGATTCAGTGAACTGATGGATGAAGAGCAAGCACAAAAAATCGGCATTCAGCATTACCTGATGAAACCGGTGTCCTGGAAAGAATTAACAAACAAAATAGACCTGCTGCTATCGGAAAGAACCTGAATTAATACCATAACGAGCATTATATGAATAACATGACCTTACCCGAATCGAATATATTGATTATTGATGACGATAGAACTTTTTGTGACATGCTTGCACTTCACCTGTCCTATTTGAATCACAAAGTAACCTTTGCACTGAGCCTGAAAGAGGGGTTAAACAAGCTAAACCAGGTTGATTTTGAAGTGATCTATCTTGATGTTCGGTTACCTGATGGAAATGGACTCCTGGCTATTCCGGTGATTAAAGAATCCAGGAACAGCCCCGAAATTATTATTGTAACAGGGGAAGGTGATCCGGATGGCGCCGAACTGGCCATCAATAATGGCGCCTGGGATTATATTGAAAAGCCGTCCTCCATCAATGAAATGACCCTTCCCCTTATCAGGGCCCTGGAGTATAGAAAAGAAAAATCACAGCAAAGAGCCGCCTTTAATCTGGACCGGGAAGAAATTGTCGGTTCCAGCTCCCAGATCAAGGCCTGCCTTGACTTGGTGGCTGAAGCTGCCGCTAGTGACATTAATGTTTTGATTTCCGGAGAAACAGGCACAGGCAAAGAGGTTTTTACCAGGGTGATTCATAATAATCTCCGCAAATCCTCCGCTTTGGTAACGGTTGATTGTGCAGCTTTGCCTGAAAACCTTGTTGAAAGTACACTGTTCGGTCATGTTAAGGGCTCATTTACCGGTGCAATTGAATCGACAGAGGGGCTTATAAAACAAGCTGATGGAGGAACTCTCTTCCTCGATGAAATCGGAGAATTGCCTTTGCGACTTCAGAAAGCATTGCTCAGGGTATTGCAAGAACATACCTTTCGCCCCGTTGGCAGTAAAAGAGAGGAAGTCAGTAACTTTAAACTGATTGCTGCCACAAACAGAAATCTTCAAGAGATGGTCAACTTGGGAACCTTTCGGGAGGATCTGTTTTTCAGACTGAAATCATTGTCAATTCACTTGCCTCCTCTGCGGGAACGTTCGGAAGACATTAAGGAACTGGTAGCTCTTTTTATAACCAAACACTGTGAAGCACACAAAATGGATACCAAAGGCTACACGCCCGAATTCATCAAAACACTGGTTTCATATAACTGGCCGGGAAATGTGCGGGAATTGAAGAATGCGGTTGAGACCGCTTTAAATCGTGCCGGGCGGGCTAATACTCTTTTTGATATTCATCTCCCTGTTAACATCCGGTCATTCGTAACTCGAAAATCAATTCGAAAAGAACCTTCCTCTGAAAAAAGTGATCCATTGTCACACTTCTCAACCGAGCAATTTCCTAGTTTTCAAGAGTACCGGGATGAGATACTGGAAAATGCTGAAAAACAATATCTTCAGAACCTGTTATCAATTGCAGAACATAACACAAAAAAAGCTCTGGATATTTCAGGACTCTCCCGTTCCTGGTTTTATGAGCTTTTAAAAAAGCACGGTATTTCAAATCATTGAGCTCAGCATTATCTGCTTGGGTAACCCCTCAAAACTGAGAACAATCCTCACTAAACAATTCTGAAGTTCTTCGCCCGGCTTTTTGTCCGGTAGACCGGACTAAATCCGTTGCACCGAACAAAAACCAATGGTTTTACCCTTCTTCCGGGTACGTCTTTGATTGTAATACTCTGTATTAATTATATCTACTGTGATTGGCATAGTGATTGTAGTAGTGAGAAACAATCTATTTACTACCTTTGTAGCGCTTGATTTTGAAAACTAAGAGAGGAAAATCAAAAATGGAAGCAACCACTTTGACCAGTTCTCAAGCAGTCTTTGATCTGGAGGATGAGGATACTCAAAAAGACAAATATCTCTCCTTCATTATTGGTCGGGAGAGTTATGGGCTAGATATACGTCATGTTACTGAAATCGTAGTAATGCAGAATATCACTGAAGTTCCGGACATGCCGGAATACATTAAAGGTGTCATCAATCTAAGGGGATCGGTTTTTTCAGTAATGGATATTCGCAACAGGTTTCACCTGGAGTCTGCTGATTATACCGACCGCACCTGCATCATTATCGTCAGGGTAGATGACCAGCAAATAGGTCTTATTGTCGATACCGTAAATGAAGTGGTCGATATTCCTGAAAATGTTATTGAACCAATGCCCAATTTTCATACCAGTCATGAGAATAACTACATTCTTGGCATGGGTAAACTCGGCAACAAGGTTATTATCCTCCTTGATGTGGAGAAAATTCTATACAATGAGGAACGCTCCTCTTCGCCTGTTATAAATTAATTGATCTCTTAAGGAGGAACCATGAAGTTAAAAAAGAGTCTGAAAAATCAGTTGGTTTTTATCTTTTCAGCGATATTGGCCGCTGTTGTTGCACTGGTGATTGTTGTTGCAACTACCTTGAGCAGTCATTATATGCTTGAGGATGCCCAGGAAAGACTTGTCCAGATCACTGATAGTGTCAACAATAACCTGGAGATATTCGTTGAAGAAAGGCAACTGCAGCTTGAGTCAATAGCAATGAACAGGTTTGTGATTGACTACCTAAAGACCGGTGAAAACGAAAGCTATGTAAAACAGATGCTGCAAATCCAGTACAACACCTATCAAAAATTCGAAAATGTCTTTCTGGTAAATACAAGCGGGTCGATCTCCCTGGTTGGAGCAAATGAGCAGGCCGTGGGACTGGATATCAAATCCTATCCATTCTGGGCCCTGGCTTCCAATGGTAAGGGTTTTCATATTGATAAAGTTGTTTACAAATCCCCGGTAACCCAACTCCTGGTGACAGTGGCTGCTGTTCCGGTGATGGATAAAGGCACATTTTTAGGATTGGTCTGTTTTCCCATCAATTGGGATTCCTTTACCGTTAAGGCGGTTGATTCCATCAAAGTTGGCGAAACCGGATACGTTGGTATCATAGACGGTGAGTATAATTTCGTAGCTCACCCCAATAAGGACCTGTTGCTGAAATCAGCATCCGGTTATGATTTTGTTAAAAAGATAAAAGAACAGGGGACCGGATATCAGCGTTACTATTTCATGGGAAAGTGGAAACTGATGAGTTTCATCACCTCTCCAAGTACCGACTACAAAATTTTATGCGTAATTGACGAAAACGATTTTCTCGGCAGTGTTACAACCATTCGCTTTATCGTTATCGCAATCGGAATCCTGGGGTTTATAGGTGGTATCATTGCAGTTATCTATTTCGCCAAAACCATCACCAATCCAATTGCTTTTATTACAGAAGGGGCCGAAAGATTTGCCGTGGGAGATATTGAGCTCAAAGGAATGGATACGTCTGAAATGGAAAAGATTAATACCAGGGAAGATGAACTGGGATCAATTGGCAAGGCTTTTTCCAAATTGATTGGGTACATGCATGAAAAAGTGCAGTTATCTCAGGAAATAGCCGATGGAGATCTGACTGTGAATGTAACCATATCTTCCGACGAGGATAAATTAGGACAATCACTGCAGCAAATGGTAACTAAGCTGGCTGCACTGGTATCCGATATCGGTTCGTCTTCGAGTAATGTGGCTTCAGGGGCAGACCAGCTTAGTGCAACCGCTCAATCCATGAGCCAGGGAGCAACCGAGCAGGCAGCGTCTGTTGAGGAGATCACCAGCTCAATGAACGAAATCTCCAACCAGATCAAGCAGAATGCCGATAATGGGGAGCAAGCCAACACCTTGGCTGAAGAGGCTAGATTGGCTGCAGAAGATGGAAGCAGAAAAATGGCTGAGATGATCTCATCCATTAGTAACATCAGTGAATCCAGTAAGAATGTTTCAAAAATAATTAAGGTGATCGACGAAATAGCATTCCAGATAAACCTTCTTTCATTAAATGCCGCTGTAGAAGCTGCCCGAGCCGGGGTTCACGGTAAAGGGTTTGCGGTTGTTGCTGATGAGGTCAGAAACCTGGCAGCTAGAAGTGCCAAGGCTGCCAAGGAGATCACCGAGATGATTGAGACCTCTGTCAAACAGGTTGAATTGGGAACCGGAATCGCTGATAAAACATCTGACGCTCTCAAAGGAATCGTTGAAAGCTTCACCAAGATTACTGATATCGTTGGTGAAATAGCTCATGCTTCCAGGGAGCAGGCACACAGTATCGGACAAATCACAGAGGGACTCGATCAGATTGATCAGGTAACACAGCAAAGCTCAGCTCATTCGGAAGAAAGTGCAGCCTCTGCTGAAGAACTATCGAGTCAGGCTGCGGTTCTACAGGACCTGATTAATTCCTTTAAAGTAGCTGATAACTCTCATGGAAAATCGACTGCCCGTCAAGCTACGTTACAATCCAGAGGAATTGCTCGACTGGCAAAACCGATAACCAGACAAGGAAAAACCTTAGGCGGGAAAAAAAGAATTCCTATTGTTCTCGAAGAGGATTGGAATTCACATTGGGAATCGGCAGAAAAAGACACAATCAATTCTAATCTTTCAGCGGCGGAATTTGGAAAGTATTAGTCGGATGTGAAGCCGATAGGAGATTCTTTCTTATAAGCTTCTAATGAAACACATTTTTCAGGAGCAGGGATTATGGTAGGGCGGGGTTGCATCCCCGTCTGAACATGCTCTAAAACAGCCATGGAAGGCCCCCCTGCCGTATAGGGAAGCATCTTTTTTTGCCATTTTATTTAAAGGTACCTTTCAAATTGTGTTTAACCTCATATCTTCAGGCAAGAATGGGAAAGAGATCCAGCGCAACGATATCAACTGCTCAAGATAAGGGTACCATTCTCATTGTTGATGATATGCCGGAAAACCTGAAGATGTTGGATAACCTGCTAAGTGCTGAAGGTTATAATGTGAGACCGTCTACCAGTGGCATATTGGCACTAAACTCAGTGAAACACCACCTCCCGGATCTGGTTCTGCTTGATATAAACATGCCGGAAATGGATGGATATGAAGTCTGCAAACAGCTCAAATCCGACAATATGACAGTTGACATTCCCGTAGTCTTTTTGAGTAGCGCCGATGATATCAATAGAAGGATAAAAGGCCTGGAACTCGGAGCAGTGGATTATATCACCAAACCGTTCAACACCCGTGAAATCTTACTTCGAATCAACACACAACTGCAATTTCAGGAATCACGGAAGAAGCTGAAGAAGCAAAACCTTTATCTGGAAAAAATGGCGAATCTGCAGCAAAGAAGGACCCAGATGATCTGCCATGACATGAAAGGTCTCTTGACTTCCATTCTCAGCTTCCCCAAAAAAATCAAAGAACTATCTTCCATGAACCATCGGCAAGATAAACTGCTTACCCAGATTGAAAAAAGCGGATCTAAACTCCTCCAGATGATTAATCGTTGGAATGAACTGGCAAAACTGGAAAACGGAACATACCTATTCAATCCCAAGCCTGTGGACATCATACCACTCATTGACACCATAATATTTGAACTGCAGACTTCCATTGAAGAGAAGCGGGTGTATTTCAATACCAGCCTGAATAAAAAGCCTGTCGATAAAGAGGATACTTTCCATATTCTTGGAGAGGAGCTGCTCAGCTATTCCATGCTGTTCAATCTTATAAAAAACGCCATCGAAGCCTCCTTGCCCGGACAAACCGTGGGAATTTCCCTCACCCGAGCTGACAGACAAACCATCGCTATTCACAATGAATTGCCCGTTCCGGAGGACATTAGGAGTAACTTTTTCGATAAGTTTATAACCTCGGGAAAACCCGGTGGGGCGGGCTTAGGTACCTATTCGGCTAAGCTCTCAGCCGAAGCCCTGGGGGGCACTATTTATCTGGAAACTTCCGAAGAATCCGGAACCACAATCATCATCTCCTTTCCTAGATACTGAAACAGGGCGGCGGTACATGGTCGCCGTTCGTCATCACAGAACCTAATAAAGAATTCATTATTTCCTTCTTCACTTTTCTCACGTTTGCTTAGCATCTATTCAGAACGCCCTACTGTTTTTGCTTCCATAAAAATCATGAAGTTTTTGTTTTGAAATATTGGTCATCCAAGATATAAACAGGAATCATTCAATTTGGAAATGGCTGTCAATTATTGATACAGGGTGAATTTGTTCTACGCTGCAAAGCCGTCATCAACGTAGGTCCAAGCGCTAATCAAAGTATTTGGAGATTAGGGTAAAGTCTCTAAATGTAAAAGCGATGTTGATTACACCTGTCATTCCGGGCTTGACCCGGAATCCATTTTTATTACGACGCATCTTACCCAGGATGTCGGATCGAGTTCGGCATGACAGTAGCAGATTCTCATCTTCAAACCGTTGAAAAATGCCCTTTTAGGTGTTAGAACAAATTTTGTCTGACAATTGATAATCAGACTGTAAAATCAAAGTTCGAATTGCAGCTTTTTTTTAATGCTAGTCTGGACAAATTTTTAATCTTCGTGTAAACCTTCATTACTTTTACTTTTACTATTACAAAAACGTGTTCTAATACATCACCATCTGGAGGTTCAGTAAGGGAAGAATGAAGTCAGCAGATTCTTAACCCAGATAATCTGGATAAGTGTATTAGAGTATTTTTTGCCAAAAGAACGCAGCAAACAACTTGTAGGGTGCAAGTACATATTCAAAAAGAGTATCTGCATATTTTGGCGTATGGATAGCCCGGCTTCACACAGCAGTTATAAAAATAATCCTTAAAAAGGGAGAGCAAATGACACATCGAGAGCGAATTCTCAAAGCTATGCGTGGGGAAATGGTTGATAAAATCCCATTTGTTCCCAGGTTGGATCTTTGGTGGTTAAGTAATGCGACAAGAGGAACCCTGCCCAAAAAGTTCGAGGGTATGATGCCGGACGATATTTCCCGCGCCAATGGCTGGCCGGCCTATCATATGGTGCCTAATTTTGCAGATATCGGAGACCCCACAGATATTCTTCATCGTTCCATCGGGTTGTTTAATTTTAAAAATTCTGCTTATAGATGGGACTTTACATCAAATATTGAGGTAAAGTCCGAAGACCGGGATGGACAGCAGATTGTTGAATATCATACTCCCATGGGGATATTAAAAACCATCGGCGGTTTAACGGAAGACATGAAAAAAGCCGGTTCTTCGCTGGGATGGGTGCAGGAACATCTAATCAAAACACCAAATGATTACAAAATCGCAGGATATTTGTTTGAAAATATAAATGTTTTACCTCAGTACAAAGAATGTCAGGATTATATCGACAAAGTAGGGGATGAAGGCGTTGTGGCCATGGGAGGGGCAAGCCTGGGTGCTTCACCAATGCATATGATTCAGAAGGAGTTACTTGATGATTCCAAGTTTTTTTATGAATACAAAGACCATTACAGGGAGATGGCTGAACTGGCGGAAAAGATAGAGATTTATTTCAATAAAGTACTTGAAGTTCTGGTGAAATCTCCTGCCGAAGTAATATTATGGGGCGCCAACTACGATGATATGTTGACTTATCCACCCTATTTTGAAAAAGAGATACTACCCTGGCTTCAAAAGGCATCCTCCGCTCTGAAAGCAGAAGGAAAACTATTTGCTACTCATACCGATGGAGAAAATCTGGGGCTGATGGATTTGATCGCTCGATGCGGTGCCGATATCGCGGAATCAGTTACACCACATCCCATGACCAAAGTCAGAATTAGTGAGTACTACAGCAGGTGGAAACAATCGATGACCATTATGGGCGGTATTCCTGAGAGTATCCTGTTGGCAGAAAGCACGAGCAATGAGGAGTTTGAAGCGTATATGGATATGATCTTCAGCCTGGTTCCCGGGGACCGTTTAATACTGGGGACAGCCGATTCCACACCTCCTGATGTTGATTTTGATCGCCTGTTGCGGATTCAGGAGCGGATTGAAAAAGAGGGCAGTCTTCCTTTCACTGGCGGCGACACTGGCAAGATGTTTAAAAGCGTAGAGATTAAAACCGTACATCGCGGAGAAACCCTTGTTATGGCAGAAGGTATTTTAAAGGAAATTCAGGATGCGATTATCGCAGGAGAAGATGAAAACCTGGGCAACCTGGTTGGTAAAGCCCTGAACCAGGATATTAAGGCGGGAGATATTCTTCACGATTGTATGATACCAGCCATGGACTATATCGGTGAGCAGTTCAAAGCCAACGAAGTTTTTCTTCCAGAGGTGCTTCTCTCTGCCAGGGCTATGAATGAAGCCCTTCAAATAATCGAACCGCACCTGATAGATGGAGATAATCAAATTCAAGCCAAGATTCTAATCGGTACAGTTCAGGGTGACATGCATGACATCGGCAAAAACCTGGTTGCCATCATGCTTCGCGGAACTGGATTTGCAGTTAATGATCTCGGCGTAAATGTAACCAATGACGAGTTTATTCGTCAGATTGAAGAGTATCAACCCGACATTGTTTGTTTGTCAGCTTTATTAACAACCACCATGTCGGAGATGAAAAACATCATTGACACTCTGGTGGAAAAGAATTTGAGAGACAAAGTGAAGGTACTAGTCGGTGGCGCCCCGGTTAATCAGCGTTTTGCCGACAGTATAGGTGCTGATGGATATGCCGGGGATGCCGGGGATGCAGTTGAACTGGCAAGATCAATAATGGAAGGGTAAAATCGGGGGCATCTCTCGAATGGTAATACTCCTTCCTATAACCAGGGGGGGCAGGAAACGAATATATGTCCCCGATCTGAACTCTTTCATAATCATGAGACTTAAGATAATAATATTACAATTGATGAACCAAAGTCTTATGGTGTTTGTTATCAATAAGTAAGGGCAGGTCGTTAGTCTATCGAAACCTCCTACATATCCTAAGAATGAAAACAATTAATCCGGACTGGATCGCTGCAATCCAGAAAATAGTCAATCCTTGTCCCTATTTTAAATTACAGACCATGTCCATAAAAGATATAGGTTATGGCAGTTCCAGACTTGAGATCGAACTGAAGAAAGACCATCTCCAGCCGTTTGGCGTGGTACATGGCGGCGTTTTTGCCAGTTTGATAGATGCTGCCGGTTTCTGGGCGGTTTTCAGCCAGGCTGACCCCGAAGTAGGTATGACAACCGTCGAGTTGAAGCTGAATTATTTAGCCCCGGCTGTTGAAGGAAAACTGGTCGGAATTGGTAGCTGCATCAAACTGGGAAGGAGTCTGGGATTGGGAGAGGCAAGAGTTGAAAGTGAATCGGGGCGCTTATTGGCCCATGGAACAACAACCCTGATGGTCCAACCGGATCTTAAGTTGGATAACCAGATTGGATTTCCGGCCAAATATTTAGCAGGTCTCTCTTAATGCCGTTTTTATACGCTCCAATCCTTCCTTAATCTCCTTTTCATTGCGATGGGCAATGGATAAACGAAAGCAGACCCGGTTTGATCCATTAGGAAAGAAAATGGAACCCGGAGAAACAGCAGCGCCGGCTTCTCTGATTACTCGCAGGATCTCTTTCTCATCTGCTACAGGGTGCTTCATCTCAACCCAAAATGTATAGCCGCCGGCTGGAGCAGTGCATGTGAATTGATCATCGGGAAACACAGTATTTATCATTTTCAGTGCGGTTTGCATTCGTTTTCGATACACCCTGTGAATCCGCTTGATATGAAGATCATAATATCCCATTCTGCAGAACAGGTTTAATGCAGCCTGATTCGCCTGATTGCCGGAAATGTCAGATGCAGCTTTCAGAGCAACCAGTTTTCTGATGCATTCTTTATCGGCTGTAATCCAACCAATACGAAGCCCCGGGAATAAAGCCTTTGAAAAGGTACCCACATAGAACACCAGGTGATGTCTATCCATGGATTTAATGGGGAGAACCGCTTTTCCATAATATTTCATCTCCTCTTCAAATCCGTCCTCAATTAATGGTACCCGGTATTTTTCACAGATTTTCAGCAACTTTTCCCGATGCTCCTGGTCGGTCGTTATCCCCATGGGATTTTGAAAATTCGGCATGGTGTAGATTAAAGCCGGTGGTTTTTGTTGAATGGCATTTTCTAATTGAGAGAGATCCATTCCGTTTTTGCGCATGGGAATGCCTATCAATTGACGGCTGTAAAACCGAAACAGTGGTATTGCAGAGGAATAGGTAGGTTCTTCAACGATTATGGACTGATCACCGGTTACAAGGAGCTTAAGAATCAGTTCAATAGCCTGTTGTGCTCCATTGGTTAACATTACCTCGTCAGTGGCAGCGGAAATGCAGTGGATGCCCATACGATCGACGATGAATTGGCGAAGTTGCTCATTTCCCAGGGGATTGCCATAGAGCAGCATCTTGGCACCACCATCTTTTAATACTTTATTAAAACACTTTCTGAAATCTTCGGTTGGCAGCAGTCGCGGATCAGCTGACAACGGAGTAAAGTCGATAGCGTTATCAGCTGAGGGAGTTCCGATCATTTGATAGTATGCATCTGACAAATCCTTACTATCAAGGGTCACGACCTGATCCCAATTTATGATACTCTCCATCCGGGTTGTTTGCTGCGATTGAATGGCGACTCTTTTTCTGATATATGAATAAGAGCCCGGCTGACTGTCAATATACCCCAATGCCCACAGCTCCTGGTAAGCCTTATAAACCGTGGAGCGATTAATGCCCAACCTTTCCGACAAAGATCTGCTAGATGGCAACTGTGAACCAATCTTTAGAACATCCGAATCAATCATACCAATGATTTGGTCCATGATTTGTCGATATTTGGGTGTCGCAACACTGTTGTCCAGCCTTAAGAGTAACATGAATCTCCTTCGTTCAATAATTAACGTGTTTACCCAACCTGGCCCAGATAAACTGGATAAGTACCTTAAAAGTTATTTTCTACCAAGAAAACGCAGAAAATAACTTTTAAGGTACTAATAGAAAATCTATAGGTTTAAAACTACCATTTTCGCTTTATTTTAGCCCAGCCAATTCATTACCTTTAAATCCACCACTGCGGATTGAGGTAATCGTAAATATCCATATTCGCTGAAGAAGCCTACAATGATGGCTTTTATACAATCACCATTGTTCAGGAATGGGTGCCAGTGGATAGATTTTATCCATTGGCTTTTTTATATCCAAGTAACGTGGATATAATCTATCCATATTTGTGGGATCGTAATCATACGCATCGAGTCAAAAGTATGAACTTTTCAATCATTAGAGAGAGTATTAATTTTAATTATTAGCATGTTAGAACCTTTCCAACTAATTGTAGCCGATTGTGGCACAAAGAATGCGATAGCTCTTTATAAATCGTTAATGATTTATTATTAATTCTAAAATCCAAGTTATAAAATCAAAGACTAATACGGAGATCAAAATGAAACATTTTAAAAAAACCGTAATTACTGCCATTGTTGCTTCTACCATCGGTTTTTCAGGGTTTGCAGTTGCCCAGGGTTGGGGAGGAATGAACAGGAGCAGAAATATGGGATTTAATCAGCAACAAAGATTCGCCGGACCGGGAATGCTGTTGAGGGATGAAATGTATAAAAGCAGAATCGAGACGCTGGCCGAACTTTCAGGGGAATCTGAAGAAGCGATTCAATCCAAACTGGCGCAAAAGCCAATGCGGGCGTTAATGGATGAGTACAAGGTTGATTTTAATACATTCCAGACCAAGATGCATGACAAGGTTGGTGAGCTGGTTACCAAGGCTGTTGCCGACGGTAAAATTACACAGGAACAGGCTGATGTGATCAGTCAAAGAAGAAGCCAGGGTATACAAGGAAATGCAGGGAATCAAGGGATGAGAGGTCAAAATCAAGATTTTGGCAACGGTCGTGGACGTGGCATGGGGCAAGGCCAGGGTAATACAAACGGTTACGGCCGTAATAGTAAATGGAATTAACTAATTCCTTAACAGAAAGTGTTTTGCGTGACACTTTCTGTTACAGGTCTGCTCTCTCTGATGACAAAGAAAAAGAGGAGCGGAAATGGAACACTAAACTAAAAATTTGTAATATACTGATGTATGATGAAGATATTCAATCGTTTTTAGCAGTAATTTAAAACTTCTTATGTATGTGAGGAAAAATGAGAGGGAAAGGGATCAATTACAGAGGAATAACATCATTTTTTATGACATGGGGATTCATAGTCATGGCATTCACCGGTTTGATTCTATTTATCGTACCGGCTGGTCGGATAGCACAATGGGTGAACTGGACTCTTTTCGGTTTGACAAAAGATCAGTGGACACAGATTCATGTTCTTTTCTGCATTGTCTTTCTGATTGGCGGTGGTTTCCATATCTACTTTAACTGGAAACCATTAATCAGATACTTTTATAGTAAGGCAAAACAGGGCGTTAATCTAGGCAAAGAGATTATAATCTCCCTGGTAATCAGCGTCGTACTTATAATTGCTGCAATTGCCGAAATATCCCCCTTCAACTACGTTTTTGAATTCAGTACTTTTCTTAAGGATTCCTGGATAATCAGTGAGGCATATGAACCGCCGATTGGTCATGCCGAACTATTATCACTGAAATCTTTCACCAAAAAGCAGGGTATTGATCTGAATGAAGCCTTGTCCGAGCTTGAGAAAGCAAATATTAAAGTAGCGGCTGATAAGGATTCGTTGGGCAAAATTGCTATTGAGAACAAAATTTCTCCAATGGCTATTTACCAGATTATTCAAAAGCTGGAGAAAACCGAGGTACCCGTGGAAGGGGCTGATTATACACCGGAAAAGGTTGAGGAAATCCTTGAAGGTAAAGGAGTGGGTCGAAAGAACGTTGAGTGGCTGGCCACTGAATACAAGATCGATATGACCGAAGTGGAAAAACGTCTGGCAAAAAACAATGTCACCTATACAAAAGAGGAAACCTTTCATGATATCAGTGATCGTTATAGTGTCGGCCCCATGGATATCGCCAAGATAATAATGGTGCAAGGTTATACATTGTAAACCTCTATTAATTTCGATTTCTTCGATTTACCCTAAACCAATATCAAAGGTATTTTAATATGAATCAAAAAACCAAACGCTCAATTTTTGCGCAATTTGTCCTTCTGATCGGTATTCTGATCGGATTAAGCTATATCATGAATCAGGTCTGGGTTCAGAAAGTGGAGACCATTCCTGAAAAGCAGGTGTTGATCATTGAAAAATCGATGACGGTCACAGAATTTGGTCAAAAGAATAACCTGACAAGTCATATTTTGCAGAATGCGCTTGATTTGAAATCGCAACAGGATCTCAACAAAAAACTGGTTGAATTGGATTTGAGTGATGAAGAACTCACAACCCGAATTGACAAGGCCAGTGCCATTGAGGCAGAACACGGTTCAAAAGACTGGGTTAAAATATTGATAAAGTTTGGCGTCTGGATTATTTTTCTGGGCATTTCTTTCAACTTGCTGCGAAAGGGGAAAATCAACCCCAAAGTCAGAAAGATATTGTATTTAACCGCCACAATTATTTTTGGGGTGATCCTGGGAGCAGATCCCAGTGCCATGGGAACCGTTAAAGACGCAATCGGTCTTTTTGCTGAGAAGCAGGTTTTTTTCCCACCAAGGATGATTGCGTTAACAGTATTTCTGTTGCTGGTTTTTCTGGCAAACAAGTTTTTCTGCTCCTGGGGCTGTCAAATTGGAGTTTTGCAGGACTTGATCTTCAGATTAAACCGCAATAAAAAAGATAGAAAGGGGATACTTAGACAGGTAAAACTGCCATTTGTGTTGACCAACACGATAAGAGTGGCATTTTTTGTGATATTCACAGTGATATCATTTGCCTGGGCAATGGATATCATCGAATTCATTGATCCCTTCAAGATCTACAAACCGGAGAAAATTGAGATAATCGGATGGGTTTTTCTTGGATTTTTACTGGTTCTCAGTTTATTTGTGTATCGTCCCTGGTGCACCATGTTCTGTCCATTCGGGCTTGTGGGGTGGATGGTGGAAAAACAGTCGATTTTTAAGATCAAAGTGAACTACGATACCTGTGAAGCCTGTCAAAGTTGTGCCAAGGCTTGTCCAACCACTGTTATGGATACAATTTTAAAACAGGATAAGGTTATTCCTGATTGTTTTTCCTGTGGCACCTGTCTTGAGGTCTGTCCAACGGGATCTTTGTCCTTCAGTTCCGGGAAACGTTCCAAACCGCCGCTTGGTAAATTTGAGAATAACACCATCTCCGAATGAAAAAACAAGTTCTAAATCGTCTCCAACAAAATATCATGGCTGTTATAGTGATTATCTTTGGCATTATGACAGTCATTGGCGGAGGGAGGGTGTTGTTTCCAATAAATGGTTTTCAGCAAACCATGGGCGCCGTGGTTCCCTTCGTTGTCTGGTTTAATTTCCTGGCAGGATTTTTTTATATCATAGCCGGTTTTGGTTTTAGGAACAGGAAAAGGTGGGCCGTATTATTGTCCCTGGTTATCTTTTTGTTTACCTGTTTGGTCTTTGTTGTATTGATGATTTATATTTATAACAATGGGGAATTTGAGTTGAGAACCGTATACGCCCTGATATTTCGGTCTGCCTTTTGGGGGGTTTGTTTCTATTTCTTTAATAAGAGAATCTCAAAAACGTAGTTCAATTCCAGTTTAACCGGATATTCAATATAATATCTCTTTCCTTTAATACTAAATCTCATTTTCTGAAAAGAGCCTGACCACACCAAACTGTCCGTCATATCCCGGGTTTTTAATTACGGTACCTTCTCTGAGCCGTTTGATAGCTTCAGCCAATATTGAAGAGTGGCGGTGATTGATCTCTTCTATTGGAATGTCCTGAAGAATACTCAATTCCGGACCAAACAGGTTGATAGCTCGTTGATATTCTTTTAAGACAGTTTTTGTGTTGACTCCAACTCTTAGTATCTCGGAGAAGACCTCCGTTAAAGGAATCAAATTGAAGAAGTCCGTTTGCCCTTCTGGATAAACAGGTTGATCACGATCTGCCAGATCCAGAACTCTGTGCATCACACCGACAGTCAATGGTTTTTGACAGACGGGGCAGAGATTATTCAGTTTGATGGTTTCAGCTGGTTCAAGGCAGATTCCACACTTACGATGACCATCAAAATGATATTTTCCCTCCTCCGGATAGAATTCGATGGTTCCCTTGAATCCATTGCTGTAAGGGTTTTTCAACGCCTCTCTTATGGAGAAAAAATCCAAATCGGTTTCAAATAGATTCGCTTCTCTTCCCAGCTTTGATGGGGAATGGCAATCCGAATTGGAGACCAGGGTGAATCGATCCAAGGAAGAGATCCTACGATTCATTTCCGGGTCCGAGGAAAGTCCGGTTTCCAGAGCAAATATATGCTCTGTCAGGTCTTCAAAACACTCTTCAATGCTGTCAAACCCGGATTTCGAGCCGAACAGAGAAAACCAGGGTGTCCAGATATGAGCAGGGATCATAAAGCCCTGTGGACACTGTTCCAGCAGGATTTCCATAAGATGTTTAACATCCAGACCCAGGATAGGACGACCATCCGCTTTCAGATTCCCGATTGTTGAAAGTTTGAAATTGATCTTCTCAACGGATTCAAAATCGGGAGCATAAAGTACCACATGGATTTTCCTGATTTGCCCCCCCTTTTTATAGATACAACTGATTTCCGAAGTTAAGATAAACCTGACCGGATCAAATTGAGATAAAACATCGGGAAACACCGGTGGGATTTTATTCTCTTTCAGCTTGAATAAGCCCGGTTCAGCCGGTGTAAGGTTGGTTTTTAAATAGGTCAACCAACCCGGATGGGTAAAATCTCCCGTAGCAACAACCTTGATTCCTTTAACAACTGCCCAACCGGCTAAACCGGGCAAGTCACTCTTTTTGCTGGTAGCCCTGGAGAAAGAGGAGTGGACATGAAGATCAGCGATGAATTTCATACAGACTGGTAGGACAATTTTTCAAATTATCGGTGTTGTCATAAAACAACAATGGTCAACTCTTATGTATTATTGTGTTATACATTCCCAAAAAATCAAGACAAACATCTTCAAACCAAATGGCTATTTCTTCTGGTTACAAAAATTCTCCCAATTTTTTTGGGCGTTTTGAATTAGTGTCGGATAAATGATTAAATGCCTGAAGGGAGTGATCAATTTCATGTAGAATTTTCCAAGCAACCCTCTTGTCTTTACATAGACGGACATTTTTAAAATTAATTGGGTTTCATTGAGTTTTAGTCGTCCGAAATGCAATAACGCATGAACCGTATTATTTGATAACTCAAGCAATCTTTCATTTTCGAAATTATAGACTGTTTTGAAAGTTTCCTGATCAATATCGGAAAACAGCTTACCAATTTCAGGAATGGATTCCGGCTTAGTACTAATTTTAAGGAATCGTTCCTTCAAACTGGTTTCCTGACACCCGGGAATCGGAAGAGAATTCACCGCCTTATCCCATCCGAACCATGTTCCTAAAACATCCCGAAACCAAAAAAGAAACTCTGATAGGTAATCCATTATATTATTTGAATTTTTCCTGGAGAAAATCACATCAAGAATCCTATTCAAATCATCACCTGTTTCTTCATCAATTTCCAATTGAATATCCCATCGATCTAAAAATTCAAAATCATGGGCGATTTCATCAACAAGCCAATTTTGTTTAACAATATCTGAATTTTGACAAGATTGTTCTTGTTTAGATGCCATTTTTATTGCTCCTTTTCCAAAAACGTTAATTTTCTAATAAGAATAATTTACTAAAAAAATGATAAATTATGGTTATTAATCTATAGCAATTTCTAATAAACGTCAACAATCACTCATCACCAAACAGGGTGAATTTGTTCTACGCTGCAAGGCCTTTATCAACGTAGACCCAAACATCTAATCTTTATATTTAGAGATTAGAGTAAAGTCTCTAAATATAAAACGATGTTAATTACACCTGTCATTCCGGGCTTGACCCGGAATCCATTGTTATTACGACGCATCTCTCCCTGGATGCCGGATCGAGTCCGGCATGACAGTGGTAGAATCTCATCTAAAAACTGTTATAAAATGCCCTTTGGAGCGTTATAACAAATTTGCCCTGCATCACCAAATTCGACTGGTCACCTTTTTGATACTGTTCATCAACTTGTTTTTGTGTAATGTTTTCGTTTGTGAGAATAATGAAAATCAGTCGAATTAAGTAAATCCTGTCCTGAATCTGAGGTTTGTGGACAAAAAGTGCGCCATTTTAAAATTAAAGGTTTTCTGTTATTCGACGATAAAGAAGAACACCTTCAATTAATCGAAACAAAAAATTTGAAAATATATCTGTAAAACAAAACCTGATTGAGATATGAAAATAAAAATCTGTAAAGTCACCCTATACGTTTTTCTTATTAGTTTTATCTTTGCTCAAACCACCTTCGCCTGGGTTTTTGAACGTCGCACAGAACAATTCAAAAAAGGTTTAGCCTATGCAGTGCTTCCCGTACCGTTTAGTATTCCGGGTGTAGGGAATGGTTTGGGAGTCGGGGCTGGAGCACAGAATATTGCCGATACTTATATTGACGTTTATGGTCTGGCAATTTTTGGAGATGTGGAAGGCCAGGCTATCGGTTTAAGCGACATCCACCTGATCGAAAAAACACTGATATTTGATATCGGTTATTCGTCCATCAGCAAAGCTGCTTTTGTTATCAATAACTCAAGGGGAATGGATGGAGATGAAGACCCTGATGAGTTCAACATGGCAGAAATCTCGGATTCAACCTATCTTGGGGGACAGTTGACCCTTACATTTTTTGAGAGAATGCTGGAATCAACCATTCAGAGTTACAGGGGATCGGGGAAAGTAGAGACGATCAGGGATTCGGAAGGAAATATCCTGGCTGAGTTTGAAGATGTTGAGCCTGAAACATCCAATATCACTTATGGCAATTTTATTCTGGATTTGACAGATGACCGCCATGACCCCAGAAACGGGTTCAGGACAGTCTACAGCCGCAACTTTCCCTCAGGGGTAAAGGATGATGAAGTTGCCTACTATACAGCTGATATTAATACAACCATCTATATTCCCCTATTGACGAATAGCACGTTAGCCTTCAACTATTTTCGATCGGATGCCTATGTGCAACAGAAGGGTGAAACCGATCGAGATGTCATTGCCGCCGAAACAGGCCTTCAAGATTGTATTGCGGGAGATACCGAATGTGAAGAGGCAAATGAAGCTTATATTGACACTATCGTTGCTTCAAATAAATATGGAAACGCCTCCTCCCTGGGCGGATTAAGCCGGTTGCGTTCCTTTACCAGCATGCGTTACCGAGGTGCCCATACCAGATTTGCCGGAGCCGAATTCAGGTGGAATCTGACGGATGAAAAAAACACATTTGACATTCTCTTTATGAAGGACATCAGAACCTCGGTTCAGCTTGCTTTTTTCCATGAAGAGGGAACCATAGCTGATTTGGTGGAAGATCTTTATAAGGAAACCAGGCGTTCCACTGGGATAGGGATCAGGATGGTTATGAATTCCGGGTTGGTTTATCGAGCAGAATATGCAACCGGAGAAGAGGGAGGTCAATTTGTCCTGTTTTTAGGATACCCCTGGGATATCTTTTAAGGTCAAACACTAAACATCAAATCTGGACAGGTGATTCCCGATAGGATAGGTTGTAACTTTACTCAAAATTAACCTCTTTCTTTTATTGATATCGAGCCCCTGTCCAATGAAATTACGATACTCCTGCTTAATTCTTGACCACGATGATACCGCTGTTGACAGCACTGCTGAGATTCACTACCCGGCACATGTTGAAGTCATGAAACGCCTGCGTCCCGACCATATCCCAGTAAATCTCGAAAACTGGTTCCGAAGGAATTTTCATCCGGGGATCATGGATTTCCTTAGGGTCGAACTGAAGTTCACTGAAGATGAAATCCAACAGGAATACCAAGTCTGGAGAGAATATACGGCCAGTATCATCCCTAAGTTCTATGGTGGATTTCTGGATGTTATTCAGGAGTTCAAGAGAAGGGGAGGGGTTGTTGCGGTGGTTTCCCATTCAGAGGTCGATGTCATCAAAAAGCATTATGAGGTCGAGACCAACGGCACTCCTTTCTCGCCTGATATTATCTACGGATGGACGGTTGACGAGGAAAAAAGAAAACCCCATCCCTATCCTGTTGACCAAATCCTTAGGAAATATAATCTGAAGACCGATGAGGTGCTGGTAGTGGATGACTTAAAACCGGGTGTTGAGATGGCAAAGGCGGCAGGAGTCCCCATTGCCGCCGCCGGATGGGCCCATCAGATTCCCGAGATCCGGGATTACATGAAGAAAAACTGCGATGTATACCTCTCCAGTATAAAGGAGTTTGAGGATTATGTTTTGAACTGATGGCGGTTCAGTCCATTTAGAGCTGCCATTGCCCTCAATCATCCCACATCCAGATGTTCAGTTCTTAGAATGATCTCATCCTGCAGATCTCTAGTCAGATCAACAAAATAGTCACTATAACCCGCAACCCTCACGATTAGATTGCGGTAGTTTGCAGGATTAGCCTGGGCTTTCTTCAGAGTCTCTGCAGTCACGACATTAAACTGGATATGATGTCCATCCATTTTGAAGTAACTTCTGACCAAAGCAGCCACTTTATTTATTCCCTCACTATCATTCATCAACTACGGTGTAAACTTCTGGTTAAGCAGGGTACCACCGGTGCGAAGGTGATCAATATTGGCCGCTGACTTGACAACAGCACCGGGACCGTTACATCTCTCTCAAATTTCCTGAGAGAGGTTCTAAACTGCCGAATCTGATCCAGTTGCATTTTATTTCCTTTTTAGTTGTTTGTTACAGCAGTTGTATAGCACAACTAATAAATAGTAAAATTATTCCTTAAGTTAGAATCAGATAATTGTGTAAAAGATTGCCATTCCACAGTGAAGGCTGCCATCTCGGAACAGGGAATCGAGTGTAAAAAACGGTTTGGTTTTCTCACTTATCATTAAAGATAAATTTTACCGGTTCAATATTGACTGCCAGCATGATAGGATCATCCTAACTCTTTTGTAAGGTCTACTTAAAGTGGGGGAACCGGTGAAAAAAATATCCGGAGTCATCAGAATAATAATCAGTATCTTCCTGTTTCAATTGTTTTTTTCGATAAAATGTTACGCTCAGTTTAATAATGATTTTGAGATTGAGCGGCACTACCTGGACATGGAGAATTTTCTGGACTGGAAAGCTTACCAGATTCCGTTTTCCTGGAAATATGAATGGGATGTCACCCAAAGCGGGATGTCGGCGTCTGTGGGGAGCATTTCACTTTATGAGTTTTATACCTATACAACGATTCGTCTGGCAAAAGATTTTGGGCCTCTGGTATCTTTTCAATATGATCAGGTTGAAGATGCGTTTTACAGAGACGCACCTCTATACCAGGAGATTGAATTTCGTTTTGGAGAAGTATATGGGGCTTCCCTGATTGGTTTTCCACCCCACGATAAAAAAAACGGACATGTTGGTTATGCTCTTTCTTATGGTAAAAGGCATACCTTGAGTTCAGTCAGGTTGAGCCTGTTGGATCAGTATTCTTTCTATAATGAAAGAAATGTAAATAGCGAAAAAAATACGGTTGAAGGACATTTCCGGAAAACTCCCAAGTTGAGTCGGTTCGAGGCACTCTGGCTTTTGAATAGCCACTTTTATCTTAAAACAGATCTGAAACAGATCACTAAAGCTGTTTTTAAGATTGATGAACCGGAGCAACTATTAACATTCCAGGGAAATGAATACGAATTCACAATTGACTGGCGAAGAGATGATTCGTGGGTACTGGGAACAACAGCCTATCACAAGGAGGAATACCGAGAGCAGATTCCCACAAACGGCACAGAGGATTTACCGGATCTGAACCAGATCCTGCTGTTAAGTTGGCTTGATATTTATCTTCATGTTCAGGCCTCTACCAAAAGTCGGGTAACGATTGGTGTTTTATCCTCGCAATTTTTAAATGATATCGACTCATCCTATACTGATCAACGATATGATTGTCATCTACGAACATTGCAGCTATACGGTTTCTGGCAAAAGGCAAGAAGCGATTGGTTTTATTGGCTATACTCTCTTCAAGCTGGTAAGGCGGAGTTAGATAAGGATTATGAAGGAATAAAAAAAACAGTTGATGAGGAAAACCTGGAGATGAAGGCTGGAATCGGCATTATAATGATGGAAGAAAGTAATTACAGGCTGCTCGTAAATACTACCTGGGATCTTGATTTTTTTGAGACTCGCCAGTGGGATGGAGGAAATGTTCAACTGCAAATGGTGTTTTGAGTCGACATTTACAGAAACAGTCCCCCTTCTTTCTGCCTATTTGGACTATGAAGTGTGATTAGGGACGAATCTGGCTTTGAATACAGAGATGATAAAAAACCAGACAGCCCCACCAAAAACCTTGGCCAGGAATTGACCCAATACGATAAAAGGCATTAATTGCCCAAACGCCAAGGTCGGAAAAATCAGACTATCAATTCCCGATGAAACCACATTGGAACCATTAATTTTCAAAAACCTGGATCTCTCGCGCAAAGCCTGAAATATCAGTGCATCGGCGGTGCCGGCAGCGGCAAAAGCCAGGAAAGATGCCAAGGCGATTGGTCCTGCGTCCTTATTTAAAAACCAGGAGATAGCACTGCCTGAGGCGATCAACAATCCCATTTTCCAGACCAGACCTTTACCATGCCAGGCTTCATGAAGGTAATCGCGAACCGTCAGATCAAGCCCGATGAAAACGAATGCGGTCACAATTGTCGCCGAAGGACCAAGGATGGTAATGATCAAATTAGCTGCCACAATGGCACCTAAATAGAGTCCGATGTAAATCATGTAACTTACCCTGAATATATGGAGAATCTTTACTACTAAAACATAAGATTTTAGATGGTCTTCCCTGCTTTGGATAGATTAAATATTATTAATTCTCAAAACATTTAACTGTATCAATAAGATCTTCTAGGTCTGCGTTTTCCTTCAGCTTAAAAAGTATAAAGAACGTTTAAGCGTTGCGATAGAAGTGAAACAACAAGAGCATTTGAGCAGAAGGAGAAAGCGGTTTTTAAATCGATACTCATTCCGCTTTAACTTCGAAAAAATTCCCGTCAAAATCGCTAATAAACACAAGCATTGAATCATCTTTGGGAACTTCAATAACATTAACTCTTTCTGTCTTGCAGTTTTGAATCAGCCCGTCCCTGTCTGCAACTGCAATGCAGGTATGACTAATCGGATTGTCTACCGTTTCATGCCCAGCCAGTATAAATATCTCGAAATGAAGATGGTCATTGGTATAATTAATTACCTGAAGATCAGTATCTTGATTAAATAAGCTCTTTGAAAGCAATGCAGGCAGCGTCTTTACATTCAGTTTTTTTAGTCCGAGCAGATCATGATAGAACCGGTCAGCCTTTTCTTCTGAACTGCAAACCAATCCGGTATGGACATATCTCATATTATTCTCATTTGGATTTTTTCTCAGGATACAACCCCAAAACGCCTTCTTCTGAAGCTTCACATATACCACGTTCGGTTATCAGTCCAGTTACCAGCCTGGATGGTGTGACGTCAAAAGCATAATTACCGGCGGGACTGTTTTCCGGGGTTAGCAGCACACTTTTAATCTCTCCGTCATGGAGTCCGGAGATATACTTAACCTCTGTTGCATCACGCTGTTCAATGGGAATCTCCTTGACCCCATCCCGGATTTTCCAATCAAATGTGGAAGAGGGCAATCCTACGTAAAAAGGAATACCGTTGTCCTTTGCCGCCAAGGCTTTGAGATAGGTGCCGATTTTATTGGCGACATCTCCTGTAAAGGTTGTACGGTCTGTACCGGTAATAACCATATCCACCAATCCGTGCTGCATCAGGTGGCCACCGACATTATCCACTATCACAGTATGAGGGATACCATGTTGCCCCAATTCCCAGGCAGTCAGGCTGGCTCCTTGATTTCTGGGTCTTGTTTCGTCGACCCAGACATGGACTTTAATTCCCTTGTCAAATGCAGCATATATGGGCGCAGTTGCAGTTCCATAATCTACAAATGCCAACCATCCGGCATTACAATGTGTCAAAATATTAACCACTTCGCCTGATTTTCTTTTGCTGATTTCTTCAATGATAGATGCTCCATGAATGCCAAGTCTTCGACAAAAGTCAGCGTCCTCATCTGCTATAGTATTGGCCATTTCCCGGCAAACTGAGATTTTGGCATCAACGTTATCTTCGACAGACTGCAGGGCTTCCAATTGACGGTTCACCGCCCATTCCAGATTAACAGCTGTCGGTCGCGTAGCTTTAAATTTCTCGCCATCAGCTTTTACATTCTTCATGAACTCCTGAACAGACGATTTGGGCGCATTCAATGCCGCGATATACATGCCGTAGCCGGCAGTTGCGCCGATGAGCCCTGCACCACGAACATGCATATCTTCTATGGCAATAGCTACTTCGTCGACTGTCGTCAGATCTTCTATAATAAACCTGTGAGGAAGATGTCGTTGGTCGATGATTTGCACGACATGTGAATCATCCTCTTTCAGCCAGATTGTTCGGTAGTGTTTGTCTTGTACTTTCATTAAAGTTTTCCTATAAGTTCAAAGATACTCTATTTCAAAAGGTCATAAATTGTCTTAATTATTTTCTGCCGGGATTGTGTGGTGATGTCTGATAGTACCATCAATTTCCGAGTCGGTTAATCGATGAAGTCATCACGAGTTATTTTTTTAAGACTTTTTCTTATAATAGGTTAAACCGAGAGCCAATAACAGCACAAATCCTTTGATGATGTCCTGCGAATAGTATGGAAAATCCATCATGATCAATCCATTTAATAGAACCCCCATGAGGAGAGCTCCAAGCAGGGTACCATAAGCGTTTGGCTTTCCTGCCCCTAGTACCGAAAACCCGACAAAGGCTGCGGCAATACTATCCATTAAGTAGGGAGCTCCGGCATCCACCTCTCCTGATCCCAATCGTGAAGCAAGCACAATTCCCGCAAGGGCCGCAAGAAAGCCTGAGAGAACATACGCAAAATACCTATAGCGGTTTATTGGTATACCGGAAAGTTTGGCAGCTTCCGAATTACCGCCGATCATATAGAGATAACGTCCGTGTTTGGTATAAGTCAAAAATATATGCACCAGGATAGCAACGATAATCATTATATGAACAGGCACCGGAATGTTAAACAGTACCCCCTGCCCGATAAAAAGGAACTCCTTGCTAAACGTAAACTCAGCAATTCCACCACCGTTTGGAAGAGGCATATAGTTATAGATCGCTGATCCATCCTGAAATGTAATGGAAATCCCGGTCAAAACAAACATCATCGACAATGTGGCCAGCAGATCCTGTATCCCGATCTTGATAACCAGAAATGCGTTAATCGATCCAATCAGAACACCCATTAGCAATGGAACGATGATAGCCGGTACAGGACCAAACCCCCAAATAATCATGAACTTGGCAGCGATCACCCCGGCAAACCCGGCAGTGGCAGTAACAGATACATCCAAGCCGTCTATTGTCAGGGATACGGTAATCGCCAAGGCGATTAACGCTACAATGGAAACAGATCGGAAAACATTGGTAATATTATTGAAATTCATGAAATTATCCAATGTCACCGAAAAGTAAAAGACTGCCAGAACAACAACAACGATTGTTCCATATTTGTATAAAAATCCGAAAAGATCTAAATTTGCCTTGTTATTTTTTTCCAAAATCCCTCCCCCCTGTGGAATAGTACAACAGTTCTTCCTCTGACGTTTTCTTGGTTTCCAGTTCTTTTACAATGGTGCCACTATACATGACATAGGTACGATGGGTCAGACCTAATATCTCACTAAATTCGCAAGAAGCATAGATAATACATTTCTTTTGCTTTGCCAGATCATCGATAAGTGAGTAGATTTCTGATTTTGACCCGATATCAACTCCCTTTGTGGGCTCATCCAGCAAAAACACCTCTGCCTGTGATATAAGCCATTTACCGATGACGACCTTTTGCTGATTTCCACCACTTAAGTTTGCCACCAACTGCTTCTCATTCGGTGTTTTAATATGAACTTTCTTGATGGTGTCTATTGCTTTTTTCCTGATTTTTTTTGTATTCATGAATGACTTGCTGCAATACTCATCAAGCGTCGGCAAAGTGATGTTTGTTGCTAGCGATTCTCCCACCAGCACACCCTCTTTTCTTCTTTCTTCCGGGACCAGCGCCAATCCCTGTTTCACGGCATCACTGGGTGAGTTTAGACTTAATTCCTTGTTTTTAACGGTTATTTTCCCCGTATTGATATCGCCCAATCCGAAGAGCAACTTACAGAGTTCCGTTTTTCCGGCTCCGATTAACCCTGTTATTCCAATAATCTCACCAGCTCTGGCATAGAGATTTACATCGTGTATATCACCGGTTCCTGACAGGTTTTCTACTTCAAATATTGGATCTCCAAATTCAGTAGTTATCTCAGGATAGGAGCTATCCATCTTTTTCCCCAGCATGGTTTCCACTACCGTATCAATATCCGTATCTTCGGATGTAAATGAATTAACAAGCTTTCCGTCCCTTAAAACCGTTATTTTTTCGCATGTCTTAAAAACCTCATCCAATCGATGGGAAATAAAAACGATACCCATTCCATCCTTACGAAGCTTTTCTATCAATACGAACAGCTTTTCCGTCTCAGTGATACTCAGCGCTGCAGTCGGCTCGTCTAAAAGCAGATATTTCGCATTCTGATATACAGCGCGGCCAATCAAAACCATTTGCTTTTCGTGCAAGGTTAAATCACTGATCAATTGTTTTGAATTGATACTCAATCCAAGATCATCAATCTCTTTTTGGGCTCTCGTATGAATCTTTTTCCAATTCACAAAAATGGATTTCTGCTCATTGACCAGATAATCCATCATAATATTTTCACCAACAGTCAAATGTGGTACTAAAGCCGTGTCTACCTCTTGATAGACGATAACGATACCGTTTTTTTTCGCATCGCCCGGACTCTGGATGTCGATCTCTTTGTTATTGATAAAAATATTACCTGAAGATGCAGTGTATGCTCCTGATAATATTTTCATTAATGTGCTTTTTCCCGCTCCGTTGGCCCCGACTAGGGCATGGATCTCTCCTGCACGCACTTCAAAATCAACATCTATCAATGCTTTTACACCCGGGAAGCTTTTTGATATGTTTTTTGTTAATAAACTATCCATAAATCATTTCATTTTTCTCTTAACCCCATCTTGTAAAAGATTACCTTTTCAATTTGTCGGTTTGCCTCGCAATGCACGACCAAATGGATTGTTCAAACGCTGTTGACGAATGAACGTTGGCCGCCTATCCGGAGAGAAAAGGTAATGGGAAAATCGATTGGCTTGGTTTTTACGGTATCAACTCAGAGAACTGATGGAAACAGTTTTTCGTATTTCCACCAGCTCGCTTTTGCTATTACCGGTATCTCCTCAAGAAGAAAACTAGTTATTTCTGCTTTTCCAGTTCCAACATCCAATCTTCGAGAAAGTCTGTGGTGCTTCCCCAACCGTCATAGTATTCAGCCAAGTCAGCCATTGATACTCTCTTCACGTCCTTTGACGGTAAGTCATCAACTTTTATCAGAACCGGTTTTAATGAATAATATCTTGGAATTTTTTCACCGGCCAAAGCCTTCAGAGCCAAACGTATCTGAACCTGACCAACAATTGTTGGGTCAACAGCGGCAGAAGCTTTCCAGATATGAGGATTAGATTGCATCATTGCCAGATCCTGGTCTGAAATGTCCACGGAAAAAAGAGGGATTGTTTTTCCTGAAGCCACAATGGCATTGTAGAAACCTTTTGCATATTCATCCCAAACCGCATAAACAGCGTCAATATTGGATTTGGTTGTCAGCAGTGTTTCAAGGGCAGTCTGAGCTCTTGGCATTGGGTTGTTTGTTCCCAGGTCGATTGTATTAAGAACCTTGACGCCCGGATATGTCGGTAGAATTCCACCTTCCCAGATTCTATGTCTCTTATCAGTAGGCGGAACATTCGCTACACGATTGTAAATAACATTGCCGGCACCATCCAATTCCTGAACAAGAGCCATTTGGGACAGCAGACCCATCATGAGGTCATACTGGTCGAGCGAAACCAGTTTTCCTTTATGTATCGATGGATCCACATCAAAGTCATTATCAAAAGCGATAACGGGAATTCCGGCTTTCAAGGCTTTCTCAACTGAGCCTGTCAACGCATCAGCCTTTCCATGAGAAATCAAGATCGCATCCATTTTGTTGATCACAGCATTCTCAATCCCCTCAGCCATTTTGGCCAGATTATTATTGGCGTCAATAATACTCAGATCGATTCCATATCGTTTCGCTTCAGCTTTGGTTCCATTGATATGAATGATCATATGAGTACCAGTTCCCCATTCCTTCACCAGTGCCATTTTTAGCTTTTTCCCTTTAATACTGCTTGGGATACCTGCACCCAAAACTGAAACCGCAAACAACATCGATACCAGTAACACAATCAGTTTTTTCATAATTTTCTCCATCTTTGTTTCAGTACTGACACCTCCGAATGCATCCCCATTATAATCAGGTCTTTAAACAGCTGCCTGAAAACAACTTGTGGATTACCGAGGTACCGGTATTTAATCAAAGTCAATTTTAAAAGAAAAGCAGAGAATCTCTAAACAAATTTATCTTGCTTATGTTGATTCGCATGCAAAATGTTTCCCCAACTACTATATGCCGCGCCATACTACTTGCTATGATTTGGCAATTCCTCATTGAATTAACAATAAAGATCTTTTATCAATGAGCAAGCAGCACAGGATCACTAAATCCTGTTGCATCGAGAAACGACAGTTCAACCTGACATTTTATGAGTCGGAATTCGTAAAGTGCGTCTCACTTAATCCAAGACAAACCAAAAATCCGGATCTTTTCATTTTCGTCTTGCTAAAATGACTCTTTCTCGCAGAACACTTTTATGATAAATTTTAAAAAGCTGTCAACTCCATCGAATTATAAAAAGAAAAACTCACTAAAATACTGAAATAATTAAGAAAAAATTGCATAATTTGGTCAATAAATCATTCATCGGACAACTTCTAATTGTCTGATAACAGATGAATTTTAAGTTATTTTCTAACTTTTTTATTTTTTTGTTTTTTATCATGGGAAAGTTAAATCGAGCTGAAAAAGATGTCGCAGTAATCAAAAAATTTATAATATATTTAACCAGTTAAATCGTTTTTAATAATATGTTTGACATTTTCTAATCGGTGAAGAACACTACGAATTATTGTTAGGCAGATGTGAAAAATTTGTCTGATGATAGGTGATTGAGTTGATGTCGATCGTTTTATAACCCCTTACCATAAGGCTGTAAAACGATGATTGCCGGTTTGATATACTTGTTTTTGTGACTATTTTGGATATTTCCGGTCGATTGGATTTTCCTTTTTATTGATCAGATAAATGACATTTCAAAACTGAATCATCAGATCTTTAAAGCCAACAGGATTAAACCATGAGACTTAGACTATGTGATGGGAATTTCGGGGAATAATACAATGAAGCTGCGATTGGATAAACCGCTTCAAGTACGAGTTCAGGAAGCGATATTGGAGAAAATCAGGAAAAGTGGATTAAAGCCTGGTGATCAGATACCGACGGAAAGCGTCCTGATAAAAGAACTGGGTACCGGCAGATCGACGCTCAGAGAATGTCTGGCAAATCTGACCCATCAGGGTGTTTTATATAAAGTTCAGGGAAAGGGGACATTTGTGAGACAAGTTCCAATCCAGGTGGAAAACGGAATTGAGCAGCTTTCTTCAGTAACGGAACAGATCAATTCGGTTGGCCTGAAACCGTCGGTAGGACGTTGCATTGTGAGAGATTTTCCGGCAGACGACGGATTAGCCGTTAAGCTGGCTATTGAACCTGGAACCCCCTGTGTGTGGGTAGAACGTGTTCGTAAGGCTGATGATGCACTGGCTGCCTACTGTATCGACATAATGCCTAAACACCTCCTGCCTGGTGCAAAACGCAAGGATTTTGAAGGGTCGCTTTTCGAACTACTGGAGGAACATGGTCACATTATATCTCACACAGAAAGCACCATTACACCGACAATGCTGGCGCCCAGGGATCTACCTGAAATCAAGCACATAACAATGTTTATGTTGTTTGAGGAGATTTTTTATGACACCAAGGGTTCACCGGTTTGTCACAGTAATGATTACTACAGCTCGGAAATATTTTGTTTCAACCTGGTACGAAAGAGAAATCTTTAGTCAGAAAACCGCAACTGAATAAGTGATAGAGGAAAGATGGAATATCGCCAACTGACACCCGAAACAGTCGTAGATTATATAAAAAACCTGGATAGCATGACTCGGATCTTTTCGCGATTTGACAACCTGTCCATACATGAAGTCGGAGATGGCAACCTGAATTATGTATACACCATTACCAATCCGGATAAACCGGTGGAAACGGTTGTGCTGAAACAAGCCGTTCCTTATCTCCGTGTTGTTGGAGATTCATGGCCGCTGGCGAAGGAGAGGATGAAATTTGAAATTATGGCCCTGCAACGACAAAAAGAGCTTTGTCCGAAATATGTGCCCGATGTTTTTCATGCAGACGAACCGATGTGCCTGATCATTATGCAGAATCTTAATAAGCATAAGATTCTGCGGGGTGAAATCATTCTGGGGAAAACCTTTCCCTTTCTTGCGGATCACATCTCCACATTCCTGGCAAGAACGCTGTATGCTTCCTCTGATCTGGCTTTAGACTCCACAACCAAGAAGCATAGAGTTGCAGAGTTCATCAATACTGATCTATGCAATCTTACTGAAAACTTTGTCTTCACCAATGCGTTTGAGAAGCATGATACCAACGAGTACAATCCTGAGCTGACAGAGGCTGATATCAACAGTGTTCAGGAAAACGCAAAGCTTAAGATTGCGGTAGCGGAAATGAAATACAAGTTCATGAACAACGCCGAGGCAATGGTTCATGGTGATCTGCATATTGGCAGTATTATGGCCAACGAAGAAGAAACCTACGTTATCGACCCCGAATTCGCGTTTTATGGCCCAATGGGATTTGACATCGGCGCGTTTATCGGAAACCTGTTCATGTCTTATTTCTCCCATGAACACCGCCAGAAGCTCCTGGGAAGAGAACCATACGAGTATCGCAACTGGTTACTGAACACAATCATGGCAACATGGAATGGGTTTGAGCAGAAATTCGATCAACTCTGGTTAAACGACCACAACAACGCAGACAGTCTTTACTGGAACTACGAGGGCGGTGAAGAGCATTTCTCTCAGCAGCGTCAGGCATTCCTGAAAAAACTGTTCTCTGACTCTATGGGATTTGGCGCATGCAAGATGATGCGACGAATATTCGGATTGGCAAAAGTTGCCGATATCGCTGATATTGAAGATTTAAAAGAACGAGCTCGTATTGAACGTATGACACTGAAACTGGCAGAGTACATGGTTGTAGATCGCGACAGAATCGAAAATATCGAATCGGTAGTTGCAGCAGCAAAAGACTTGTCTCCACTCGTTTAGAATTGAACAATCAGCAATAAACCTACCAACAGGCAAGTTGTAATATGAAGCTGAAAATACCGGAAGCAATCCGCTGGAGCGGAGACGATTTGTTTTTGCTGGATCAAACACGGCTTCCTCTGGAAGTCGTCGAAGAAAAACAGGAAACAATACAGCAGGTGTGGGATTCCATCAAACAGTTAAAGGTAAGAGGTGCGCCGGCAATTGGGATTTCGGCTGCCTACGGCCTTTTAATCGGCATCAGGGATTCATTGGATCAGCCTTTTGACGTCTTTATCAAACGAGTGGAAGAGCAGGCCGCTTATTTGGATGGTGCTCGTCCAACTGCCGTCAATTTACACTGGGCCATGACCCGAATGGTTAATGTTTCCAGAAGAAGCGGAATCACAGCGACAAAAGAGCTATACGCTTTGCTGGAGAAGGAAGCGAAAGCGATTGATAGTGAAGACAAATTTCTTTGTCAGAAACTGGGTGAAATTGGTGGTGCCTTGATTAAACCGGGTATGGGCGTTTTGACACACTGCAACGCAGGCGCCATAGCAACATCGGGTCTAGGAACTGCCCTGGCAGCCATGTATGTTGCAGCGGAAAAAGGAGTTCCGTTTAAGGTGTTTGCCGATGAGACCCGTCCTCTCCTCCAAGGTGCACGGCTTACCAGTTGGGAACTTCAGCAGGCAGGCATTGACGTCACCTTAATCACCGACAACATGGCCGGACACCTAATGTCCAAAGGTTTGATCGATATGGTTATCGTGGGAACGGATCGTGTGGCTGCAAACGGTGATGTGGCGAATAAAATCGGGACGATGTCTGTCGCGATTCTGGCAAACTATTTCAACATCCCCTTTTATGTGTCCTGCCCGTCGTCAACCATCGATTTCAAAACAGCAAGCGGTGATGATATTGAAATTGAAGAGAGAAACGGTGAAGAGGTCACATCTTTTGGAAATAAACGAACCGCACCGGAAGGTATTCAGACAAGAAATCCGGCATTTGATGTAACACCTAATCGACTGGTTACGGGACTGATTACTGAGAAGGGTATTGTCACTGCACCCTATAAAGAGAACCTGATCAAGATGTTCCCGAACCATCAGAGTGTATGATTTGTTTTTTAATTTTTTAAGGGAGTAATTATGTTAATCGGCATCTCTCCATTGCTCAGTCCGGAATTGCTGGCAACTCTCAGCAGTATGGGTCATGGTGATGAGATTATTCTGGCGGATGCACACTTTCCCGGAGAAAGCTGCAATGCTGTTGTCATACGGGCGGACGGCCTGAAAGTAGCTGATATGATGGACGCGATACTGCCCCTTTTTGCGCTGGACAGCTATGACGATCATCCAGTCAACATGATCGCCGTTGTTGAGGGCGACACCTGCGATCCGGCGGTGGAATTATCCTTTAGAGCGATGATTGATAAACACCAGCCTGCGACTGCGCCGATAAAGCGGATTGATCGCTTTGAATTTTATAAGAAAGCGCAAAATGCTTTCGCAATTGTCATGACAGGCGAAACAGCCAAATACGGAACCATTGCCCTAAAGAAAGGGGTAACCCCTGTCTAACAGAAACGAAGCTTATTAAAGAAAACGGGCTCAAACGAGAGAGACAAGATGTGGCAGAATGAAGTCAAAAAAGTTGCCGACGGCATCAGAAAAAGGGTATTTGAACACACTATAAAGAACAATGGCGGGTATCTCAGCCAAACCTGTTCTTCTGCCGATTTTCTGGCGACGTTATATGTAAAAACTCTGAATCTGGGACCCGGAATCGCACCGGCTATCCCGCTTCCTTTTGGTGGAGTGCCGTCTGCAACAAACAGTGATAGTTTCACCGGTGCCGGTTACCATGGAGAAGCGACTCCTGATCGTGACAGATTCATTATCAGTCCTGCACACTACGCCTTGGTTATTTATGCCACTCTGGTTGAAGTAGGAAGAATGGATCCGGCCGGCATGGAGCATTTTAACAAAGACGGCGGCAGTGTCGAAATGATAGGCGCAGAACACTCCCCCGGCATGGAGGTTACCAACGGATCACTGGCTCAGACACTCAGCATGGCAATTGGTGTTGCTATTGCTCGAAAACGCCGAAATCACACCGGACGTGTCTGGGTTTTCTGTTCCGATGGAGAGCTTCAGGAAGGACAAACCTGGGAAAGTTTTGCACTGATGAACCATCTCGGGCTGAATAACATCGCGATAATCTATGACGTCAATAAACAGCAATGTGACGGTGCCATGTCTTCTGTCCAGGAACTTGGTCCGACAGCTGAAAAGATGAAGGCCTTCGGTGCCCATGTTGAGGATATTGACGGGCATGATATTGAGGCAGTAGCAGCCGCTGCTGAAATAAGACCGGAGAATGGACCGCTGGTTATCCTTGCCAATACCAGTCCCTTCGAGGGAATGGATTTTCTTAAAAAACGTTTTCCCCGTCTTCACTACGTGCGTTTTAAAACTGCAGAGGAGGCGGAAGAATTGGAAAAAGCAATTCGCTGTCAACTTTACGGAACTAATTAAGGATTCACCATGGAGCTTGTATCAAAACCATACGCCAGGGCGTTCACAGAATTTGCAAAAGCACGCCCCGAAGTTCTTTGTGTAACGGCAGATCTGACCAGTTCCTGCGAAGTGGACGGTTTCCGGGATAACTATCCTGATCAGTACTATTCAATGGGAATGGCTGAGCAGAATATGATGAGTGTCTGCGGTGGGCTGGCAATGGAGGGATATCGACCGTTTATTCATACATTTGCGGTGTTTTTATATCGCAGGCCTTTTGACCAGCTTGTCTGTTCAGTCGCTTATTCCAATCGAAAAGTAAGGCTGATGGGATTTCTTCCGGGCATAACAACACCTGGAGGAATTACCCATCAAGCTATTGAAGACATTGCCGTACTGCGATCCGTACCGAACATGACTATCCTTGAAACCGGCGATGCCACCGAGGTGGAATCCGTTCTGGAAGTTGCTGATGCGGTTGAAGGCCCGGTATACGTCCGAGTGCTCAGGGGACAGGTCCCGCGTCTTTTTTCAGAGCCGTTTCGCTTCAATCGCCTGCGTGAGCTCAGTAAAGGAGACGATCTGGTTGTTCTATCCGCAGGGATTACCACTGAAGAGGCTATGCGGGCGACTGCAGCCCTTAAAAAAGCCGGTATGGGAATTACTCACTTGCACGCATCCACTCTAAAACCTTTTGATAGCGAAACCTTGCTGGATGCCGTATCGAACGCAAGACACGGCATTATCACCCTGGAAAACCATACGATCATCGGTGGACTGGGAAGCATTGCCGCGGAACTGATGGCAGAACATGGCACCGGGAAGAAGCTTATTCGACTGGGATTAAAAGATACTTTTGCACATGGTGCCAGTCGTCCATATCTGATGAAAAAATATGGCCTGGATGCCTTGGCTCTGGTAAAAGCGGCTGAGACACTCACTGGAAAAGAGACAGGCCTTTCCGAAGAAGATCTGCTGGCTGTCCGCCTGGACGAGGTCCACAGTGAAAACAAGGCGGAGGCATTGTGAGAAAAGAACGATTTACGGTGACCTATCGACTTTCCGGCAATGAAAATGATTGCAAGGAGAGGGCGAAAGGAATACTCCTGGAACAAACGGTAGAACTCCCGGATCACCTGGTACCGAACGGTTTCATCCGGGATGAGGTTATTGGTCAGATCGAATTCTTTTCACAAATTGATGAGCTGACATGGGATTACACTATCAGTTACCTGGCGGATTCTTCGGCTTTTGAATTAACCCAATTGTTAAATATCATTTTCGGTAACAGCAGCATCAAGGAAAAAATCCGCGTTGAAGACATTAGCCTTGGACCTGAATTGTCAGAACATTTTAATGGACCGAGGCTCGGTATCGCCGGTATGAGAGACATTGTCGGCGTTTATGATAAACCGTTGATCTGTTCGGCTTTAAAACCAATGGGATTCAGCGCTGAACAGCTGGCTGATCTCGCATACAAATTTGCAATTGGGGGAATCGATTTTATTAAAGACGATCACGGCCTTTCAAATCAACCCTTCTGCAAATTTGAAGAGCGGGTAAAGGCATGTGTAGAAGCAGTTAATCGAGCAAATGAAAAAACCGGAAAGCGTTGTGTTTATGCACCTAATGTAACGGCTTCCATCACAGATACTGTCTCCCGTATCAGATTTGCAAAAAAAGAGGGAGCGGGCGCAGTCCTCATGATGCCGGGACTGGCAGGTTTCGATACGATGCGATCATTGGCCGATATGGATGAAATCGCATTGCCAATCATTTCGCACCCTGCTTTACTGGGACCGATGGTGACCTGCAGCAACAATGGTTTTTCCCATCGTACGATTTTCGGTAAATTACAACGTCTGGCGGGTGCAGACAGTTCCGTTTATCCGAATTACGGCGGACGATTCGGATTCAGCAAAGGGGAATGTCAAAGTATTGACCATGGGTGTAAGGAAACCATGGGTAATTTGAAATCCATATTCCCATCTCCCGGCGGGGGTATGTCTATGGACAGAGTACCGGAAATGTTGAAAGTTTATGGCAATGATGTCATGTTCTTGATCGGTGGAGACCTGTTCAATCGATCCAGCGATCTTACCGACAATGCAAGATGCTTCTTATCCCTGGTAGGGAGAGATTGATATTTCCGGTGATCATAAAAACGATCTGAAACCAAGCGAAAAAGGACTATGAAAAATCGATATGATGTGGGCCGGCTTAAGGAGTTCAAGACCAGATGGTCAGGACTTCCGGCAGACCTGGTAGAGAGGGTGTATACTTCCAGGTTAATTGGAGAAAACACCTCACTTGTGCTTCATGGGGGTGGTAATACATCTGTCAAAACACAGGTTCAGGATATTAACGGCAAGGATCAAAACATTGTGTTTATCAAGGGTAGTGGCTGGGATCTGTCAACAATTGAGCCGGAAGGGTTTACCGGACTTGTTCTTGATTGCCTCCTTTCCATGAGGCGGTGTGATCAACTTTCAGATGATGAAATGGTGAACCAGTTGCGTGTCAACGCAATTAAGGCGGATGCTCCCACGGCTTCAATCGAGGGTTTGCTGCATGCCTTTCTTCCCCACAAGTTTGTTGATCACAGCCATGCTGATGCCATACTGGTTCTTTCAGCACAACCGGATGGAATGACTGTATTAGAGAAGGCGCTTGGACCTGAAGTATTGGTGCTTCCTTACAAGAAACCCGGTTTTGAGCTTTCAAAAGGCGTTGCCGATGCTTGCGAATTAAATCCTGAAGCTGAAGCCGTTGTCTGCTTTCAACATGGTATTTTTACATTTGGAGATACTGCCGAAGAGTCCTATGGCCGTATGATAGACTATGTGAGTCGTGCGGAAAAATATATCGAAAATGAACTGGTGTCCCAATCCCAACAAGCATCGACTGAGAAACACCAACTGGTTAAACCGGAAAGAATAGCTCGTCTGATGGAAACCATTCGTGGATCTGCCTCTTACATCGATGATAGCGGCCAGCGCAAGCGATTTATCGCTGAAATCAGGAATAGTTCCGAGATCATCGAGATCTCTCAGTCACAACAAGCCGAAGAATTTTGCCGGACGGGTGTCATCACACCCGATCACGCGATAAGAACCAAAAATGCCTATATTTACCTGGATGATATACCAGATGACGACTCAGCACTGAAGCAGGTAGTCGATGAAAAAATTACTGCATTTCGAAACCGGTACGATGAGTATTTCAAGGCCCAATGCGAACGAACCAAAAAGGAAGTTAAACAACTGGATAACAGTCCGCGTGTTTTTCTCGTTGCCGGTGTCGGGCTGATCTGCCTCGGTTTTTCACGAAAATGGGCCGGGATCAGCGCTGATATCGCAGAAACCACCCTGATCTGCAAGAAGAAAGCAATGGACATGGGCGATTTCTGTCGCATCAGTGAATCGCATGTTTTTGACCTGGAATACATGGATCTGCAACAGAAGAAGCTTGAGAAAACAGATAAACGCGATCTCCAAGGACAGATTGCAATTGTCACCGGGGCAGCCGGTGCCATCGGATTTGGAATTGCTGATTGTTTACTGGCAGCAGGAGCCAACGTTGTCATGGCAGATCTGGATGCCGCACGACTGGACACCGTCCAGGAGATACTGTCTGAGAAATACCCCTCTGGAACAATTGAAAAACTGGTATTTGATATCACGGATTATTCTGCAGTTGAAAAAGCAATGACGGAAATTTCGCTCCGACTGGGTGGTATTGATCTGGTCGTACCTAACGCCGGTATTGCTTATGTCTCCAAACTTGAAGATTTAAGCGCTGAAAAGCTGAACCAAGTAATGGCGGTCAACTTCATGGGAGTCTTCAATATTATTAAAGCTTCAATACCGTTTATGAAACGTCAGAACACCGGCGGTAATATTGTATTAATCAGTTCAAAAAATGTTTATGATCCGGGGGCGTCTTTCGGTGCATATAGCGCCTCCAAAGCTGCTGCCCATCAAATTTCCAGGATTGCGTCTCTGGAACTGGCCGAGTTGGGCATTCGTGTCAATATGATCAACCCCGACGCTGTGTTTGGTGACGCTAAAGTCTCATCCAAACTATGGGATTACATCGGGCCCGATCGTATGAAATCCAGGGGATTAGATCCCGAAGGGTTGAAAGAATATTACCGCAATCGTAACCTGTTAAAGGAAACCGTATTAGCGGAACACGTTGGAAATGCAGTTGTCTTTTTCGCCAGTAACAAAACGCCGACTACCGGCGCGACGCTTCCGGTGGATGGTGGTGTCGCTGCTGCAGCACCAAGGTAACCAAATCTTTTTTCGTAACGCTATTGAACAGGAGATAAAATGCCAGATTTAGATGGAGTGAAGGAAGCAAAGAGCTTTCACAGTGATGTTCCCCAGAAAACGGAAGGGTTTTTCCTGAAAGGTTCCAACTCTTTGGATTGGGGTATGAAGAACAGACTTGCCCGAATTTTTAATCCCGAGTCAGGCAATACGGTTATGTTGGCCGTTGACCATGGTTATTTTCAAGGGCCAACAACAGGGTTGGAACGGATTGATCTCAACATACTGCCGCTGGTCAAATACGCGGATACGCTGATGCTGACCCGGGGAATTCTACGAAGCGTTGTTCCCCCGTCAATGACGGTACCGATTGTTATCAGGGCGTCCGGTGGATCCAGTATTCTCAAGGAACTCTCCAATGAAGAAATTGCTGTTGCCGTTGAGGATTCAATCAGAATGAATGTCAGTGCAATGGCCGTTCAAGTGTTTATCGGTGGTGAATATGAAAAACAGTCCATAATCAATATGACCCGACTTATTGATGAAGGAACGCGTGCAGGTATTCCGACTTTGGCTGTTACGGCTGTTGGTAAGGATATGGCTCGCGATGCACGCTATTTCCGTTTGGCCACAAGAATCTGCGCCGAGCTTGGGGCGCACTATGTCAAAACTTATTATATTGAAGAGGGTTTTGAAACCGTCACTTCCTGCTGCCCGGTTCCAATCGTCATCGCAGGTGGAAAGAAAATTCCGGAGGCTGATGCTCTAAAAATGGCTTATAACGCAATTCAACAAGGCGCAAATGGTGTCGACATGGGTCGAAACATCTTCCAGTCGGAATCTCCCGAGGCCATGATTCAGGCAGTTAATGCTGTTGTCCATAAGAATGAGACACCGGATAAGGCGTACCAGATGTATCTGGATCTTAGAAACAAGGGGTAAAATCCTTAGCAGGTTGGTGCTGAAAGCACCAACCCATGTTCTCCTTTCGCTTCATTCCGGATTTAATACTTCATTTTCTTACCAGTCGGGAAATGTGATGTTATTTTATGGACCGGAAAAGACCTACCAAAGGCTTTCCCTGCCCTTAAAAGCTCTCAAAAGCGACTTTGCATGCACCAGACTGATGAACAAGAATGGAATAAAGTCACTAATAACAGCTCTAATAAAAGACTGTGGGAGTTGAAAATAACTTATTGCTTCGTTTGTTTTACAGATACTGTTTTGGAGGACAACTTTCAAACCTTCGGCCTTTTTTTAGAAACAGATGCATTGTGCTTTGATTTCGTTTTTTCTTAAAACATTAGATGCTGCCGTTTACCCGGGTTGAAAGATCGCCTCAATGACCCGGATTCGGTTTTCCTGAAGGTTTTTTTTCATATTGGCAGCCATATCCTTAAACAGCTCTCCAAAAACCAGTTTTTGATTAAAAGGGTAACTGGAAACGGACCGTCCCTGCTTTCTCGGATTATCATACCAGGACAGAGCCTGCTGTGAGATATCATTCCACAATAGTGGTTTAAAACCGGCATCTTGAATCTGAGATTTTAGTTCATCTGTCGACAGTAAAAAACTGACCTCTACTGAATCTGCCCAGGGAACGGGAAAGTGAATCGGCTGATTCTGCCCTTTGGTAATATCATGGATAATAAGTTTTCCCTCTTTTTTTAATACCCGGTGGAATTCAATATAGAGATCTTTTTTTGCCTGGATATTCATAGAACAATGCTGATTCCAGATGGCATCGAACCGATTAACTCCAAAAGGAAGTTTCAAAGCATCCCCATTGACAAATCCCATACAATTTTTAATGCCGACTGTTTGTGTCAAAAGCTGAGCGATGTAAGAAAAATCTTCCGACAGATCTACCCCGACAACGTGACAGTTAAAATCATTGGCTATGATTCTAACAGGACCGCCAATACCGCTGCCGACATCCAATACCAGACTGCCTGCATTAAAAACGGACTTTTCTGCCAGTTGCCTGGTAGAATCGCGTCCACCAATGTGTAAATCGTCCAGCAGGGCTAGATCCTCCAGTTCGAGGGTGTAACCATCTCTTTTCATTGTTGTGATTTTTTCCTCAATCACTTGTTTGAGAAATCTTTTTTGATAATGAGAAGTTACTTTATTTGTTTCCATCCTGGCGTCATTTGATTCCATGGTGATATTACTCCTGATGAAACTGTATTATTATCTTTTGCACTGATTGTTTTGATCCCGGTTTTTCTTTATGATTGCTATCATTGCAGATTTTGGGGAATACTGAAATGATTTGCTCATAACACCCATGTTTTTAATAAACATCAGTACGCAAAACTCATAATAGAATAACATGATCCCGATAAGAAAAATATTGGTGTTTCTGACCGACATGGTGAAACAGGCTGTCAACACCAGTTTTGATCTGTTCAAAATAACCGTTCCCATAATTATAGTTACCCGCATCTTAAAGCAGGCTGGTTTAATTGATCATATTGGGTTCATTCTGGCGCCCGTTATGGAATTAGTGGGGCTCCCGGGAAACATGGGTCTGGTCTGGGCTACCGCTTTAATCACCAATCTATATGGTGGAATGATTGTCTTTGCCTCACTGGCTCCTGTCGAGGAGTTAACGGTGGCCCAGGTTACCGTATTGTCCACCATGATGCTGGTGGCTCATTCCTTACCGGTGGAACTTAGAATTGCCCAGAAAGCCGGGCCACGGATAAGGGTGATTTTTATCATACGATTATTGGGAGCCTTGGCCATAGGCGCCTTGTTAAATACTTGTTATCAAGTCACCAATTATCTTCAAATTCCAAATAAGGCTATCTGGAATCCCTCCCCTCCTCCTGAAGATTGGTTCCGGTGGACTGTGGGTGAGTTAAGAAACCTCGGGTATATCTTCCTTATCATCTTATCATTGATAATTATAATGCGAATTCTGGAGAAGATCAAAGTAACCGCTTTACTGACCCGATTATTGGAACCATTGTTAAAGTTGCTGGGAATGAGCAAAAACGCTGCACCAATCACCATTATTGGTATGACGATGGGAATCGGTTACGGGGGAGGTCTTTTGATCCAGGAATCAAAATCCGGAAGATTGCATCAAAAGGATATTTTTTTCTCTTTCGCCCTGATGGGACTGTGCCATAGTATGGTCGAGGATACCCTATTAATGATGGTGATAGGGGGACATCTTTCAGGTATTTTCTGGTTCAGAATCGGCTTTGCGCTGTTTATCACCTTCCTGCTGGTGAAGTGGGTGAACCGTGTTTCACCGGAATTCTTTAATCGATATCTCTTTAGAAGATCTGTATGAAGATCATGTGAACAGCCTGTTTTTGCCTTATTTTGAGGTTTCCTCAATCTGCTTTTTCCACTCTTTCTGCCTGATTAGAGCTTCAATCAGATGTTTTTCGAAATCCTTTAAAAATGTCTCTTTATCTCCTAGGACTTTCTTTTCCATTATACCAACCACTCCATGGGCTTTTTTCATTTTTGGCTGAATCTCCCCAATTTCCAAAGCCGTTAAAAAAACAATTGGGTATGGCTTGTTGAGGATAAAGAACATCTGGCTCATAGCCAAACCATCAATATTGGGCATGTTAATGTCAGTCAGAATCAGGTGCGGTTTAACCAGAAATGCTTTAAACACTCCTTCCAGTCCATCCTTTGCGCTATACAAGTCATATGCATTTTGCGAGTCTAGTCTTTTTAATACCAACTTAAGAAACGACACGTCATCCTCAACAATCAATATTCTGTTATTATTGCTTTTACCCAATAGATTTGCCCATTCGTGTTGACGAAAACTGTATGCATATTCCATTGATGACAATTCAAAATTGTCAAAATTGAAAATAATGGATTCTAAATCGGACTTGACCTTGTCCCTTGATACTCCGGTGTCTTTTCCCGGGTTCAATAAAAATCCGTTTACATTGTTAAACGATAAAGCGGGTTTTTTATACTTAACATCGGAACCCGTTAGAATTAAGGGAATTCTGACTCTGAGTTTGTTGAGAATACTCGCCATAGACAAGCCATTCAGGTTAGGGGAGTTGATCTCCGCGATAACAAGGTCCGGCTGAAAACGAATGGCGTGGCGAATTCCCTCGATACAGTCTTTAACCTCCATAATCTTGTAATCAAGATCGAAAAGCAGGCTGATCATCTCCTTACTAAGATTAATTGCAATGATATTTTTTCCAATGATCATTTATATAGTCTCTCGTAATTAGGGAGAAAGGGATAGCCAGATACTGGACCCGCTTTCGAACTCACCGATTTTATCGATATCTGCGGCTTTGTAACTTGCCTGAAGGGCTTTCTTTTGTTCATCTGAGATATCCAGGATTTGCTCAACCCGCTCTTGCAAAAGTGTTTCATTGTTCCGAACTTCGGATTTTAACAAGTAACCCTGTATTCCTTCCATTGAGGATGCTTTTTTAATGGTTTCGATATCCGCTTTTTCCGACAGGTAGATCAGGGGAAAAGGGTGTCCCAGGATGAATAGTATTCTTGCCAAGCTGATTCCGTTGATCTTGGGCAGATCGATATCACTGAGAATAAGATCCGGATTTAACATTACGGCTTTAAAAACTGCCTCCAGACCGTCAGGGGCATGATATAATTCGTAAATATCCGTTTCTCCCAGCATGATTGTAACCAAATCAAAAGTATCATTATCGGTGACAATCAATATTTTTTTACGATCCGACTTACCGAGGAGATCAAAAATCTCATTCTCTTTGAGGGTGTATTCAATATCTGTATATCCCCTGTCGGGCAAATCAATGGCCTTCTCAACCAGACCCACCAATTTTTCCTTTAAATCCCCTTTCAGGCAAAAGCTCTTGATATAAGGAAAAGCATCCTTATATTTTTCCGCTTCCTCTTTAACGGTGACGAAGATAGATGGGATTTCAAGTTGCATCATGGTGAGAATTTTCATGAGATTAAGGCCATTCAGGTAAGGCATCATCACATCAACTGTTATCAAGTCCGGATGGTGGTTTAACGCCATTCGAATTCCTTCAATCCCATTTTTCGCCAAAATGGTTTCATATCCTTTGGCTTTCAACAGGTGGGATATTAGTAGTCGAGTTCCTTCATCATCATCAATTATCAGAATTTTTTTCATAACTCCCTGGAATATAACTGGTATAACTCGACTTATATGTATTCAACGGTTACATGATCCAAATAAACAGCCAAGTCCGAAAGCAGTTTTCTGATAACAGGCAGCTCCTTCTCCTTTGCAGCCGTTTCAATTGACTTCCCAAATTCCGATATCTCAATAAAACCGTAACCAGCACCATTTCCTTTCATGGTGTGTCCAATCAGTGTAATCGCTTCAAAGTCTTCCTGTTGCAGAAAACCTTCTATTTTCTCAATGTCATGATAGCGGTTTTTGATGAATCCGGGAATTAGATCTTCCAGCTCTGATTCGACTTGAACAATATGACTCTCATTTTGCTTTGACATGATTTGCTATTGTTAAAGGGTTACAAGCTAACACTTAAAAGTATTTGAGCACACCTCCAAAAAAAGCCGGTCAATCAATCAAATCGTGTTTGAATAGGCATTAACTATGCTTAATAATCTCGATTTTTTGATCGGTTTGGTCAAATGGGCATTACAACCTGCTTCCAGGCTTTTCTGTTCATCCTCTTTCAAGGCATTGGCAGTTAATGCGATGATTTGAGTAGATTTAAGATTGTTTTCCCTCTCCCATTTTCTGATCTCTTTAGTCGCCGTATAACCGTCCATGACAGGCATGTGCATATCCATTATGATTAGATTATAGTGACCACTTTTGAACATTTCAACCGCTATCTGGCCATTTTCAGCAGATTGAACCTTATGGACGGTCTTGGAAAGAAAAATTTCGACCAGAAGTCGATTATCCTCTGAGTCATCAACCAGTAAGATTTCCATTGGTTTGACCTGAATCTCCCTCGGAGTCTCTTCTAGGATACTTATATTGTGACCGGGAACCAGTTTCCCCAAAACAATATCGATATTTGCTTTCAGAGAACTGCGCTTAACCGGTTTTACCAAGTATGTTTTGACTCCATACTCTTTCAGTTTCTCAACATTTTTTCCGTAGTTGTTTGATGTTAACATCACTATCGGCTGACACGGATGCTCCTGAGTACCTTGAATCTCGTTTATAATTTCATATCCGTCCATATCCTGTAAAAAACAATCCATCAGTACTACATCAAATGGTTTTCCCCGGGTAATGGATTCCTGCCACAATTTGATTCCAGACCTCCCACTATCTACCGTTTCCACAGTTGCTCCCCAAGAAACCAGGGTTTCTTTTAAGAGTCTGCAAATGGTCGGGTTGTCATCCATCACCAGGATCTTCGATTTGACCAATTCAGACCTGTTCAATTCACCAATTGACGCTGAATCGGTAACTTGAAATCTGCAGACAAAATAGAAAGTGCTTCCGATTTCCGGTGTACTCTCAACCCATATTTTGCCACCCAGGAGTTCAACCAGTTTTCTTGAAATTGTCAACCCCAAGCCTGTTCCGCCATATTTTCGTGTTGTGGAGGAATCACCCTGGATAAAACTTTGAAATATGGTTTCCTGATTTTTCTGGGAGATTCCAATTCCTGTGTCCTTTACAGAAAACACAAGATCCAATGAATCCGGTTCAGGATTAGTGTCTGATACTGATTCAACCAGGGAGACTTCAACTACAATCTCACCTTCATGCGTGAATTTTATGGCGTTGCCTACCAGATTTACAAGAATCTGGCGTAAGCGAACATGATCTCCATTCAGTTTAACTGGTACATTGGGGTGTATAAAATGAGCCAGTTCCAAGCCTTTTTCGTGTGCCCTGATGGAAAACACTTCGCAGGTTTTCTCAACAATCTCTTCCAGGTTAAAATCGATGGCTTCAATACTAACATGATCTCTTTCTATTTTAGAAAGATCGAGGATATCATCAATAAGATTCAGCAGGTTTTCTCCTGCAGATTTAATTACCCCTATATAGTTTTTTTGTTCCTCGTTTAAATCCGATTCCGACAACAGGTCTGCCATTCCCAAAAGAGCATTCATTGGTGTTCTGATATCATGGCTCATATTTGCTAGAAACTCTGACTTATGCCTGTTAGCCTTTTCAGCCCCCTCTTTGGCCAATCGCAATTCTTCTTCGGCTGTTTTTCTTTCTGTTATATCACGATAGAACATACCGACGGCTATAACGTTACCCTGTTTGTCCCTGACAGGTGCAAAATTGGATTCACTGTGAACAAGCTTTCCCGTGATCTCTATGGTATCTTCCGATTTAATCGATTGATGTGTCGTAAACACATATTCGATACAATTAATAAAACAATCCATCAATTCAGGGACATGCCCCATCCCGGAGTAAATATCCTTTCCGATGACATCTTCTTTATGAGCCCCGATATGATCGATTGCCGCCTGATTGGCGTAAAGATAGTTATATCTCTTGTCCCAAACCGCAATACTGTCATTGGTTGATTCAAAAACAGCTCGAAAACTCTCTTCACTTTTGATCAATGATTCCTGGACTTCAATCCGTCTTTTAATCTCGTTCTCCAGTTTTTTCCTCTGCAGATAGAGATCAATGAAGACCCTGACTTTTCCGATCAGGATACGATGGTCAAATGGCTTGGAAATAAAATCAACGGCACCGGTTTCAATTCCTTCGATGACAAACTGGTTGGTTGAGTAGAGAGCTGTGATGAAGATAACCGGAAGGAGTTCAGTAGATTTTGCCAGTCTCATGCGCTTTAAAAGTTCAAAACCATCCATTTCAGGCAATTGGACGTCGATCAAAGCGAGCGCAAATTCATGATTATTACAGTGCTCTAAAGCTTCAAGGCCGGAATGTGCGTTTACTATATTAAGATCCAGATCGGATAAAATCTCTTCCAGAATTAACAAATTCTCAGGTAAATCATCTACCATGAGAATATTGGGTTTATCCATTTTGAGCTAGCTGGGTCTTTGTAAGGAGTTGCGAAAGGATGAAAAAAATATTTTAAAGCCAATAAATCAGTATCCCATCTCGGACATCACGTTCATAACCTTGGACATGGAGATTGGCTTAACAAGATAAAACTCACACCCTTCTTTGAAACTAGAAAGAATGTGGTCTTTGGAATCCAAGGCGGAAACCATCACGATTTTTGCTTCCCCTTTGCCATATTCTAAATTCTTTTCCTCCCATTCACGAATTTCTTGTAAAACCTGGTGTCCATCCTTTTCCGGCATCATAATATCCAGGAAGATAATATCATAAGGTTTTTTATTCCTGTGAGCTTCCAAAAATGCTTTGACTGCCTTGTCCCCGTTATCAACAATATCCGGTTCACTAAAGTCAACCAATAGATGCTTGATCAATTGACAGTTTGCAAGATCATCATCGACAATTAATATATTCATTCAAAAACACCTTTGTTAATTGGTTTATAACGATCCAAAAATCGGTTTGTTGCATGACAAAAATCGTGTTTGACTTGAGATAAAGCATTTCCGACCAAACACTCCATCGAAAAAGACAGATCATTCGAGTTCTGTAATTGAATTGTCTTGAATTTCAGTTTAAAAAGCAACTCTTTTTTCTTTTTCACTAATATTGTAACAAACCTTTGCGGTTACTGTCAGATTGTCAATTATCTTTAAAGATTCCATCATTCAAAAGAACCATGGCGACCTTTTCCCTCGGCAAACCTTTTTGCTCCATCCACAGTTTCGCCCGACTGGATCACTTTTAAGCCCATCCTGGTTTCTTCCAACAGGGCTTTTTCAAGGGACATATTCCACTGTTTATAAGAAGACAGTCGATCACTCCTCATACAGATCTGTGGAAATCCGGACAATTGTTCAGCCAATTCCAGCGCTTTTATCAATGCTTGTCCAGGTTCAACAACGCGATTAACCAACCCCATTCTTTCAGCTTCTTCTCCTGAGACTCCCCGACCTGTCAAAATCAGATCCAGAGCATGACTGTGACCAATCATCCTAGTTAGTCGAATGGTTCCTCCATCAATTAACGGGACTCCCCATCGTCTGCAATAGACTCCAAACACGGCGTCTTTTGCGGCAACCCTCAGATCACACCAAACTGCCAGTTCCAGTCCCCCGGCAACAGCAAAACCCTCAACCGCTGCTATAACAGGTTTGGATAATATCATTCGGGTTGGCCCCATAGGACCATCTCCCTTTTCTTCGACTCTGTTAGCTCTTCCTTCGGAAACACCTTTTAAATCTGCACCTGCACAAAATGTGCTGCCAGTTCCCGTTAATACTGCAATGAATTGTGAATCATCCTCATCAAACTGCCGGAAGGCGTCAGCCAATTGATTTGCCGTATTAAGATCAACTGCGTTTTTCACCTGGGGACGATTAATGGAGATAATCGATACTTTATTGTGAGATTCAAATAAAACATTGCTCATAAGACCATCCTGGTTGTGTTTTGACGATTCAGAGTTTCCATACTTTTTTAAGCCATGAGCAATTCTATAAAACAAACCTGCAATGTCAAATGGAATCTGGTGGTGATCAAAATCTATGTTGATATTCAGCCTGGACAGCCCTTTCTGCTATGCCGATACAGCGCTATTTGATTCTTGATTCTGATTTTCACCTCCATTGGGATAAACGGCTTGTTGAGATAATCTGCCCCACCCAGTTCAAATCCTCTGACAATGTTTTCCCTATCGCTGTGAGCTGTGATAAATATGATCGGAATCTCTTTGCTGGTATCGGATTGTTTTAGTATCCGGCAAACGTCAAAGCCGTCCATTTCCGGCATAACAATATCGAGCAATATCAACTCAGGTGGGTTTCGTTTCACAAATTCGAGAGCTTTTTTCCCAGATTTTGCAACACTCAGTTGATATTCACTTTGAAGAATTTCGATTAATACATCGAGATTGGTCGGATTATCATCCACGATTAAAATAAACGGTTTATTTTCTCCTGATAGAGTCATATTCGCTCAATGGAAAGGATTATTGTTCGTTGTTAACAGCACTCATTATAAATCAATATCAAGTTGCAAAGCGAATTGTTTCAAGTGAGTAAGGGCTTCTTCATATTCATAATCCTGAATACTTTTGATGATAACCCTCAAATTGTTTTCATCCACACATGCTTTTAGTTCTTCTATTTTTTTATTAATCAGAATGGGAGCTGATTGACGAAGAGATGTGGCCAATTCCTGCAACACAGTCCTGACTTTATTGTCGTCACTATTTGTATGATTGTACTTTGAACGCAATTCCTCTTCAGAGGTAGATAGCAATGATTCAATAGAATTTCTAACCTGCAAATAGCTTAACTCCAGATTTTTTAGTAATTGAGAGGCTGGTTTTTCTGTTGATTGGTTCTTATTTATTTTTCTGCAGACCTGTTCAAGAAGTTCGGAATTACTTTTGAATTCTTCCGCTCCAATATTTGCGGCACTACCTTTCAAACTGTGACTCAGTTCTCCAACAGTATTCCAGTCTTCATTGACAAAAGCCGTTTTTAGCCTGTTAAACAAACTTTCGGCATTTTTATAAAACCCCTTGATAATGCGTTGATAAGTCTCAAAATCCAAATCAAGGACGCGAAGGGTCAAGCTTACATTCAGCCCCGGTAAAACATCGGGGATGATACTGGCAGGTTTGTCTACCTTTGGTTTGTGATGGTTAAACGGTACCTCCCTTGTTGAGGAGGACAAGTGATCCGGCTTGAACCTGTACAGGGTTTCAAAAAGATAATTCTGATTAATTGGTTTCGTAACATAATCATTCATCCCTGCTTCAAGACATTTTTTTTCATCTCCCTTTAATGCATGGGCGGTCATAGCTATAATGGGTAGATCTGCAAAGAGAAGATCCTTGCGAATCGTTTTGGTCGCTTCATAACCATCCATTTCAGGCATCTGCATATCCATTAAAACCGCATCAAACTTATCCTGTTTAACCGCATTTACAGCTTCCCTGCCATTAGATACCACTGTAACTGATATGCCGGCACTATCCAAAATGGCAAGTACAATATCCTGGTTTGTCAGATTGTCCTCTACCACCAACACATGCATTCCCCTTAATGCGGATTTGTATTTTGATTTGCTTACGGCAGTTTTACCTCTAATGCTAAAAGTTGATCGTTCTCGATTGTCAACAGCTTCAGCAATTGTATTGAATAATATGGAAGCATTAAACGGTTTATTCAAAATGCCGTTGATCATCTTCATATTCGCATCAGACAAGGAAGTATCAACTCCAATAGCGCCCATCAGAATGATAGGTACAGTCAAATTGAAATCGTTTCTAAGTCTCTCTGCAACCTCAACTCCTCCTAGCCCGGGCATTTTTATATCCAGTATGATTAGACCGAATGCTTCATGGGGCTCGTCAATATTCTTGATTATCTCAATCACCTTTTTTCCTGAAGTGGTTTTTTCAACCTTCATCCCAAATGACCGCAGGATTTTTTCCAGAATTGTGAGGCTCTCATCGGAGTCATCAGCTATCAATACCGGAAGGTTAATGAAGTGAGCGGGAAGCTCATCTGGTATTAATCCTTTGGAATCCTTTTTTTCCAATGTCAGAGTAAAGAAAAAGGTAGTACCTTTTTTCGGGGTGCTGATGGCTCTCATCTCCCCATTCATCAACTCAACCAGTTGTTTACTGATGGAAAGGCCAAGTCCCGTTCCACCAAATTTTCTCGTTGTTGAAGAATCTGCCTGCGTAAATGGGTGGAATATTTTCTCTAACTGTTCCCGAGTCATACCCATACCCGTATCCTTCACTGAAAATTCAAGCCTGATTTTTTTATCCACAAACTGATCATCAGTTTGTGTAACTCTGAGTATGATTGTTCCGGAATCCTTAGTGAATTTGATTGAATTATCCATGAGGTTTGTGAGTATCTGTTGAATTCTCATAGGATCACCAATCAGGCTTAAAGGGATATCAGGCTCGATGTCCACAATCAATTCGATATTCTTTTTTCTAACTTTATCAATAAAAAGAGTGACAACATTGTTGATAATTATAGCCAGATTGAAAGGTTTGTTCTCAAGCTCGATTTTTCCAGCCTCAATTTTTGAAAAATCCAGAATATCATTTATAATTCCCAATAAATTATATCCGGAAGAATGGATGATTTCCAGAAAGTGCTCCAGTTTTGGAGTCAGGGGTTCTCCCAGGGCAAGATCTACTGCGGCTATGATTCCATTCATTGGTGTTCTGATTTCATGCGACATGTTTGCCAGAAAATTACTCTTGGCAATCGTTGCCGCATCGGCTGCTTCTTTTGCCACTTGCAATTGAAAGTTAGTCGCTTCCAGTTTTGCAGTCCGATTTATGACTTGAACCTCCAGAGTCCGGTTGAACTCCCGTATCTCCTCTTCGGCCCTTTTTCTGGCAGATATATCTCTTATTATGGTAGACAGGTATTTGACCTCACCCAATCTATTCTTGTGAGCCATAATAACCTGGGATACAGGGATTTCAGTATTATCTTTTCCTATAATTGCAGTTTCACCCGTCCAGATTCCCTCTTCATAAACAACCGGTAATGCCTGGTTTTCGATAACATCCACAGTCCATTTGGGCTGGAAGTCGGAAGTCTTGAGGAGCTTTCGATCTGACAGTTCAGAGTGCCCCAGGAGATTTTTCCCGGCTTTATTCATATAGGTAATAGTACCGTCATTTAAGACAGTGGCAACGACATCATTGGTAGATTCCAGAATGGAGATCAGTCTTAAACGATCCGATTCTATTCTGCTTTGTTCCGTAATATCTCTAAAACCGAGGACGATTCCGGCAGTTTTTCTTTTCAAATCTTTTATGGGTGCAATACTGCCTGCAATATGCAGTTTTTCTCCGTTTCGTGACAGAAGAGCGGCGCTTTCAGGCAATCTGAATATCCTTCCTTCCTGAAGCACTTTTTCCACGGGATTGGCAATGGGTTCCCCCGTAAATTTGTCCTTCAATATAAAGACATCATTAAAATCGGCTAGTTTTGCCTCCTTTTCCAGCCAGCCTGTCAGCTGTTCCGCAACAGGATTCATACGGGTAATCCTGATTTCACCGTCAGTAGCAATCACAGCATCGCCGATGGAATCGAGCGTAATTGACAGGTACTCTTGATGGGATTTAAGTTCTTCAGCCCGTTTTTCCAAACTGGATATCAATTGCCATTTTTCGATCAGCGAACGGGTAATCTGTTTTACCTCAATGTTTTCAAAAGGCTTTTTTAGGATTAGCAGGTTATTGGTATTGGTCAGGCGATCTATTATATCTTTCCAGGAGTAATCTGCATAAGCTGTGCACATCACAATCTGAACATCCGCATCTATTTCCCAAATGTGCTCAATAGTGGTTAAACCGTCCCAGCCAGGTGGCATCCGCATGTCAACAAAAGCCAGAGTATAAGGTCGATTTTCCTCCACCGCCTTTTTGATCATGTTTACCCCTTCTTCACCCTGGTAAGCGGAATCTATCTGATACTCCACATCAACAATTCTTTTTGAGTATTTCAGATCTTCATCCTCACCGAACAATTCCCGGGAAATCTTATCAATAGAACTGGTATCAACACCAGGTAGAAGAATCTTGCGGAAATCTTCATGAATGTTTTTATTGTCATCAATAATTAGAATTCGATGATTTGAGGAATGATCCATACTCTGTTTTTCCATTGGACTCCAATCAGACTATAAAGAGGGTGAATGGTACAGGACTTCTCCTCAGAGGATACAATTCAATCGAACCAGTGTAAAGGTAAAAAAAATCTTCAAGGACGGGAATCTAAGAAGAAAGCGGGTGTATAGCCGATTAGGATTTGAGGGGGAGTACTGCATTGGAATGGCTTGAGAAAGCCATTCCAATGAGGACATTGATAATATCTCGGCATGGTAACGAAAAAAGCATTAGTCCGGATGAGATTACCTTCTGTCTTGAAAATCAGGCGGCCTGTTTTCAAAATTCGCCATGACAGATTCCAACTGATTTGTTGAACCGATTAATGTTTTTTGAAGGGTTTCTTCAAGTTCCAAACCCTTTTGACTTTCTCCATGCCAGGTGGATTCAAACAACTTTTTACCGGCAACAATGGCATCAGGATTTTTGGAAGCTATTTCCCTCGCCAGTTGGTTTGCTTCGGCAACAGGATCTTGGCTCACACGAGTGATCAACCCGATACGGTCGGCTTCAACAGCATCAATCACACGACCGGTATAGGTTAGCTCCTTTGCTACATCCAAACCAATCAGATCTCGCAATGTCTGACTTCCAGACATATCAGGGATCAATCCCCATTTAATTTCCATCACGGAAAACTTTGCGTCCGGTTTTGCCAAGCGAATATCTGCTGCCAATGCGATTTGCAAACCGCCTCCGTACGCTACTCCATGAATAGCTGCAATAACCGGTACAGGAACCCGCTTCCAAATATAACCGACGTATTGTGCCCTATTAGCTGGATTTCCCTCTTCTCTTCTAAAAAGCTCAATATCATCCAGGCTTTTGCCCGATCCCATCTCTGCAAAACTTGCAAAATCAAGACCAGCACAAAACCCCTTTCCTTCTCCTGAAAGGACCACAGCCCTTATGGACTTGTTTTTAATGATTGCTTCACCGGCTTCAATAATTGCCTTAAACATCTCAAGACTCAACGAATTGTACTTGTCAGGCCGATTCAGGGAAACCGAAGCCACATGATCATTTATTTCTACTTTGACAAAATCGGACATGATAAATCCTTTTTTTTGGTGGTTTATCTTTAAAATCTATACGCCAAGAACCAGTTAAAACGTCTGTGTGTTTTTAAATTCAATTTCACTTGAACTTTTTCCTAAAAGTCTTTCAATAGAAAAAACTTGGCTCCATGATCTCCAGGTTACCATCTTCCAATGCTTCCATGGCTTTCGTAAAATCAGATTTGTCCACTTTAAACACAAAAACACCTGCATTATCATTGCGAAAGGCATAGGTATATAAAATGTTAATATCATGTTCGCTTAATATCTTGGCGACCTTGTGAAATTTTCCCAGTTTGTCTTCAACCTTAACGGCGAACACCTGATCAAGTTTGACAGTATAACCGGCTTCGACCAATACTTCTTTAGCTTTATCGGGATTTTCCACAATCAGTCTTAAGATTCCGAACCCCGTTGACTCCACAAGTAACAGCGATTTGATAGAAATATTTTCTTCGAACAAAATCGAAGTAGTATCAGTCAGCTCTCCCTTCTTGTTTTCAACAAACACGGATAACTGTTTTATTGCATACTTATTCATTTTAATTCTCCGCACTTAAACCAGCGATGTGATCCGCCTAGCCTTAGGTTAATGCCCGTCAGTTTATAAAAATTTATTTAAATCCAAATTTTAAGCAAGGAAATCGGAGTGTACGTTTCCACTGTTTTTCTTAAGGTTCATCATTTCAACTGGATTGTCAATTTCCTGATCCTAAAGAAACAACGTGTTTTTTCTCTAACCTGTTAAATCTTGATCAACTTTGGAGATAACCATCCAATACAGCTTTGGAAAGGTTTTTTAAAAAATAGGGGAGCATGAATTTAATATGATAGGAATCTATTTTTGAAAAACCCCTTCTGAGCAACTTCATGATGTTTTCTGAAAAATTATGAAAAAAAACATTGAGGATAAAAAAATTGTCGATTTTTCAAAAAACATCAGCCTGTTAAATACAATACACTACGGTCAGCTTCGAGGAACAAACTCCTGATAGAATAATGCTCAAGCACATGAACTTTTGCTCCTCTTGTTATTATCGGTTTTATCAAAGTTCACACCTTAAAATCGGATACTTCGCAAGATCCGATCCACAAAATATCGATTCGGCAGACAGGATGTGTTTTCAAATAACATTGAGAAAGGTATCGGTTTTAAGAAACTCCTGATAATCATCCCACAAGCTCTCAGCGCTGGTGTTATCGAAAATGGTAACTTTTCCGATGGTTGTGATCCCAATAAATTTTATACCTGCTGACGCAGCTTTCTTATCTCTATCAATGATTTCTATAAATTTACTTTTGTTTATTCCGGGTATTATTTGCTCAACTCCAAGGGAAACCAAATGTTGATGCACCAATTGGTAGTCATCCTGATCCAGATATCCATGGTGATAGGACCACCAGGCTGCAAAATCCATCCCGATAATCACTGCTTCACCATGGAGCATCTGTTTGTATGCAGTAAAAGTTTCCAAAAAATGTCCAATGGTGTGGCCAAAATTTAGGATAGCCCTCAAACCCGATTCCCGTTCATCCTGTTCAACTACCCTGGTTTTTACTTCACATGACCTAAAAATGGCTTCAATCAAAAGATCATTATTAGATCTTAGATTTTCCATTGTTGTTTTACTTAATATTTGAAACAGGTAGGGATCGCGAATTAATCCATGTTTAATCAGTTCCGAATAGCCGGCAACAAACTCCCTTTCCTTCAGGGTTTTCAAAAAGCTAACATCAATAATTGTCTGCAGTGGCTGTTTAAATGAACCAATGTAATTCTTTCCTGACGGATGATTAATGCCTGTTTTCCCCCCAATCCCGCTATCTACTTGTGAAAGGAGTGTTGTTGGAATCTGGATGTAGGAAATACCCCTCAAATAAGTTGCAGCAGCAAAACCTACCATGTCTCCAATGACTCCCCCACCAAAAGCAATCATAATGCTTTTCCGATTTGCCTTGTTTTCAACTAAAAAATCATAGACCTGTGATATTGTCCCCAGGTTCTTATATTGTTCTCCATCGGGCAGAACCAGGATTTCAAAATCCAGTTGTTTTGGAATCTGTTTCTCCAAATGATTTTTATACAGGTTATAAATGGTTTCATTTGTTACAATGAACACTTTTGGTTCGCTGTATTGTGCTAATATATCGGATAAAGCTTCCTCTAAAATATCCAGACCGATTCTAACTTTATAGGTATAAACAGATTGTGGGAGGGTTACTTGAATCGTTTTCATATCAATTCGTATCTCAATTCAATTAAAATATTATTCGAAAATCCGGGAAATGTTGGTCGTCTTGTTCTTCTTGTGCAATGACGTTAACCACATTGGAGTAGGGAGATCCATCCCAACACCAGCTTTCCAATTCCTTAAGCTGGGACTCATTTCCCTGGGCATATATTTCCACACTGCCATCACTTCTGTTTCTGACACTCCCTTTAAGCCCCAGGCTTCTGGCTTTTTTTTGAGTATAATCTCTGTAGAATACACCCTGGACTTTGCCTTTGACAATTATGTGGTGTAATTTAACCATGCTTATCCTCGCATTTAGTCTGATAAATATCAAACTGTTCAATCATCAATTTAATATGTTTTATACCAGGATTTTTAGAATTCCCCAACATTTTTAAATGGAACCCATTGGGATAACATTAATTGTTTGCTGTTTATCTTCAAAATCTTTTGCCGTAGATCCGTTGTGGAAGCGCCTTGAAAATATCATATATTTAAATCCGATATTTCAATAGTTTACAATAAGGAAAACAGATATCACCTGAACAAAATAAACAACTTCCCGATAAATGAACTATTATTTCTTTCCAATTATATCAAAACCTAATAACATAATATGACAAGGATTTTGTTAGTAGACAACCAAGCAATGGTATTTCAAACACTATCAGGAGCATTTTTCCAAAATGGCGGAGCAAGCAAACACAGAACCCCCAAAAGCTGCATCAAGCAAATCCTCTTCCGGCTTTGTAATTGATCCTGAGTTGCTCAAACGAATCAATGAAAGCTTGGCCTTACCGATTCCCGGTAGAGAAGAATTTTGGAAAATAGACAAGGTTATCACAAACACCAATGATAAAAAATTCCTTGGACTCTTTAAGAGAAAATCCCTAAGTCAAGATGAAGTGAATGACCTTCGTAAATCAGCGATTCAGTCGCCAGGTAACACCCGTACCAGGATAAACAAACTGAAGAAACAATATCCAAACAGTCCCGTTCTCTACATGCTTTCTGCTATTTGTACAAATGGAATGCTATTAAATTCAAGCAATCAAAAGGAGGTATTCCGCGGGTTAAAGACTTCAACAAAAGAGGCTGCCATGGCATTGGTCAGCAATGGTGTCAACATATATAACTGCGAAAACTTTTTCCGTATCTATTTTACCATGGTGGATCGCTTTAAAAGATATCAGGTGAGAGTATACGAATCCGTTGCATCAGATCCAAGGCTTGATAAATACAAACAAAAGCTGATTGTTGCCATGCGGGTCATTGATCAGATGTCTTCTGATAAGTCAAGAGTTTTCAATGTATTAAATCACATGAAGAAGAAGCTTAAGTCGTCACTATACGCTGCAACTTTCAGCTTTAATATGATTCGCGATGCTGCCAAATACATGGAACTGGGAAAGCCAAAGGAAAAGATGGGCCTGGGAACGGCCAGCGAGGTAATAGCCTATGTTTATGCTTTAGGAGTTGCTTTCGCCAGAATCCCCTCTCTCTCAATACTGGTTGACGAGATCTTGGAATTATTACCAGATTCTCAAAAGCCCCTTTTAATCAGAAAAATATCGATCAGATCTGTCCGCAATTTCGCCAAATTCAAAATCGCAACTTTGGAAGGTGAAAGAGATACAATGGCCGCCTTGGGAAAACAAATATTTAAAGACAATCTTACCGGTGTCCAGAAATTGGAAGGACAATCGCTTTATCAGAGTTATGAAACCGATCCGTTTTTTAATCTGGCTTTTATTGCAGAGTTATCAGTAGGACTTTACAAACCTGATGATTTTAGCAAAATTGTCGATACTGCCATTACAGCAGTTGAATCGGTTATCAAAAGAGATATGTCTAAAAACCATATTTTTACCGAAGCAGCCAACAATCATACCCATAAGCTCAACCTGCTGAAAGAGGGAAAACCAGGCAAGGATTGAGGTTATTTCCTGAAATTTTCCCTGATGATTTCGGCTAAACCGACGGCCCATTTGGAATCGCTATTTAAAGAGGGAACAAGTTCAAGTTCTTTGCCACCTGCCTTAATAAACTCGTCTTTAACCTCAAACTGAATTTCTTCTGTTGTTTCAAGGCAATCCGCAACAAATGAAGGACAAAACACCAACAGCTTTTTAATGCCGTCGGCTGCAAGTTTTCTGACAGTTTCCACAGTGTGAGGCTCAAGCCATTTCGCTTTTCCTAACCTGGATTGAAAACTGATGGAAAAAAGTTCATTCGGAATACTCAAAGCACTGGCAAGCATTTTGGCTGACTTGAAGCATTGAGCCCGGTAGCAGCCATAATTCCTGTCATCGATTGTACTGCAGCAATCTTCGGTTTTTAAGCAGTGTTTTCCTGAAGAATCACCCTTTATAATATGACTTTCAGGAAGCCCATGAAAACTGAACAGAACATGATCCGGTTTTTGTTCCCAATATCGGTCTCCTTTTTTACACCAGGACTCAATGAATGAAGCATGGTCATAAAAATGTGAATTAATAATCAGTTTTGGCAGGATCTGCCAATTCTTCATTACTTCCATGGCTTTTTCAACAACAGACCCAGTCGTAGCTGAAGAATATTGGGGAAACAGAGGAAAAACCAGCAATTCGGACACCCCCTCTTCATGTAGCTGATTTATCTCCTGCTCAATTGATGGCAACCCGTATCTCATTGCCACTCTTACCGTGAATTCCTTCCCCAAAACATCCGCCACCTTATCCGCCAAATTCCTGGAGTGGGAAACCAATGGAAACCCTTCCCCATCCCAGATAAACTCATATTTCGGTTTAATTTTTTTTGGTCTCAAAGGCAGAATATAAAAGTTTAAAAGCATCCACCTGATTATGGTGGGCATTGTCATGACCCTGGGATCGGAAAGAAATTCCTTCAGATAACTGCGAATATCCTTAATGCTTGGTGAATCGGGCGAACCGAGATTAACAAACAAAATTCCTTTTTTTAACATAAGTTCCTCTCTTGTTTAACCATATCTTGTTCAATCCATGGTAACCCATTTGTATTATTTTTTATCCGGTATGTCGATGTCTGTCCTAAAATGTTTATTATCTGGGTCAGGATGTCACACCCGTATGATCATATTATAGATATAGATAATACCAATGAAGAATTTGATGATGACTTTATTCCTGTTGATTTGATACTATCATCTCTTATTAATTAACGAAAAAAACTTCGCAGTATACTTGTACATCCAAAATATGTAGAGACAGGAAGCGAACATGGATAGTGAATTAATGTTGGACGCAAAAACAGCAATGATGAAAGGCAATATCGAAGAGAGTATCAAGCTGTTTAATCAAGTACTAAAAAAGGAACCTGAAAATCTGGTTGCTCTGTTTAGTAGAGGAACCGCCAGGTTCAGAAATAATGATTTCAACGGTGCACTTGAGGATTTTAATGCCTATATTGATCAAAGTACATCAAACGAAAAAGTATTTTGCAGTCGTGGCAATGCTTATTTAGCTTTAGGTGAGAAGGAAAAAGCGCTTGAGGATTTTAACAGGTCACTCAGAATCAATCCACAATATCCCACAGCATATTTTAGCAGAAGTGAACTGTTTAAGCTGATGAATGAACCGGATCAAGCTGAAGCTGACTGGCAAACGGCAGAACAATTACAGGAACAGATCTCCAAAGCGTACTTTGGAACTCAGGGTATTGTGTATTAGGTTTTAAAAACCGACCCGAATTGTTTATTGTCGTCTCTTCAATGTGTATCCGCGTTTTGTTGCCTTTATCCACATTTAACAAGCATCACTACATTAAAGAGATGAGCTGCTGCTGTCTATAGCTGCCCCCATTAACAATAACTTATTTAAATAATCAAGATTAACGGAGTATAAAATGGCTGTTTTGCAGCTCGGGATTCCCAAAGGGAGTCTTCAAAAAAGCACAATTGATATTTTTGCCAAAGCCGGCTATAAAATAACCGTGAGTTCCAGATCCTACTATCCTGTAATCGATGACGATGAAATAGAATGCATGTTGATTCGAGCACAGGAAATGGCCCGCTATGTTGAGGAGGGAATCCTTGATGCAGGCCTGACAGGGTTAGATTGGATCAGGGAAACAGAGGCAGATGTCAAAGAAGTTACTGAACTGATTTACGGGAAAGTTGGAAAAAATACTTTAAAATGGGTTTTGGCAGTACCAGAGAATTCGGATATTCTTACTGTTAAGGAACTTGAGGGAAAACGAATTGCCACCGAGGTGGTCGGATTAACCAAAAAGTATTTAGCTGAAAATGGTGTTAACGCTATTGTTGAATTCAGCTGGGGAGCGACCGAAGTGAAACCACCTAAATTGGCTGATGCCATCGTGGAAATCACTGAAACCGGATCTTCGTTGAGAGCAAATCACCTGAGAATTATTGATGTGGTCTGCAAATCCAACACCTGGTTAATTGCTAATAAGGACTCCTGGAAGGACAACTGTAAAAGGCAAAAAATCGAGCGATTATCCATGCTTCTCAAATCTGTGCTTACAGCCGAGTGTAGGGTAGGACTTATGATGAATGTACGTCAGCAGGACGTTGATGAAGTCATTAAAATCCTGCCGGCTTTGAATAAACCTACGATTTCTCCCCTGATAAACTCCGACTGGATCGCATTGAACACTGTGGTGGAAGAAAAGATCGTAAGACAGATTATACCTGAATTGCTGGAAAAAGGCGCCGAGGGTATTATCGAATATGCCTTGAATAAGGTCGTTGAGTAGTTGTTTGTCTCATTCCTATCAATTAAGTCTTAATTTTAGCCGTTATCAGTAGGGGTAACTACCCCATAAGCGCTTAAATAAGAGTGTTTTCGATACGAAATTCAGTTTTCCAAAACGGTAGGGCGGCCTTACATGGCCGCCTTTGAGTTAGTTCTGGCGGGGATGTAACCCCGTCCTACTGTAATCCTTGCTCTTGGTTATATTTGCTTAAGTAAGCGCTTATGAGCAACGACCCTCATTGATTCACAGGCTTAGTGATCTACAATTTTAAAGGAGATCGCCAGATTAATTCGAAATATGGCATCTCCAATATCATCGATCTTGATGTCTTTTCTAATCACTTCAGCCACTCTCAGATCCTTCAGCGACCCCCCTGCTTGACTAATGGCATTTTTCGCTGCTTCTTCCCATGAAATTGGACTGGATCCAATAAGAATTACTTTCTTGTAAACGCTATCAGACATCTATACTCCTTTCCAAGTTTGGCTTGATACGTCTTCGGATTTTATTTTTCGCCATTTGAAGGCTATCTGTTTAACCATATCTAGCGTATTTGTAAAATCTTTCAAAGCTCTTTTTTCACTTATCAGATCGATTAGTTCCTGCAGGGTGGGATAGATACTGTCATAAAAACCAGGTTTTGCTTTTACTTGTGATAAAAAACCATAAGCTCCCAGCGATCTTAACCGCCTTAGAAGCACCCATAGATAGAATTCATTCTCGAACTCTTCCAAAGAGAGAGGTGATCGGATATGACCGTGATAGTAGTTCAGTAATTCTTCCCTGGCAGTGTCATTGAGTCCCGATTTTGAGGCATACAACAGAGAGGCCAGGTCATAGTGAATTGTTCCAAAAAATGCAGATTGATAATCAATGAACCAGGGGCTGTTATGATACCACATAATATTTCTGGATTGGAAATCACGGTATACAAATACGGAGGGAGTGTATTTTGAAAGCTTTTCTATCAATGAGTTCTTAAGTTCCTGCTCCACTCTTTCTGAGAATAGCTCAGGAAAACTGAATCGTTCAATGAAGTCAGTTTTAAAATAGGTTAAATCAGCTATTAAATTGGTTATCCCCAGTTTTCTTATTCTTAGAAAATCTGTTAAAAGGGGAGTCAACCCAGTCTGAATCTGATGCAGGTAATTCAAGACATTTTTATATGCGAGCAAAATTTTATGTTCATCGGAATTTTTTTTCCAGATTTCTATCGACTCCGCAAGTGTGTGTTTTCCAAGGTATTGAATCAAATAAGCCTTTTCTGAAGCAGCTATCTCAATCACTTCGGGAACCGGGATTCCCGCTTCTTTCATTTTATGAGTAAGAAAGATGAAATCCCGATTTTCCTCTAAATTGTCATGATACACACCCACCACGGAATCCAGGCTGGATGACACCGAGTTTATTAAATAAATTTTCCGATCTGAACCATCTCCCTTCAATAATCTAAAATCTATCTCTTTGGATTTGAAATGATTTTTGGCTAGTTGAAGGAGGAGAGTTGCGGGTTTTGCTGGTTCCATCATTTCCAAACGGGTTTCTTTAGCCATTGTTCCGGATTAACGGCTCTTTTATTGTATCGGGTTTCAAAATAGAACAGGTAACGTTCTTCAATATCATCAAAACCGACTGTTCCCAGGATATAATTCTGATCAATCACATCATCAACTATAACAAATACTTCTTCCAGATTTCCATAGACTGACAGGCTGCCTTTCCCATGATCAAGAATGACCAGATTACGATATCCATGAAAAGGACCGGACCACACAACCTTGCCTGATAGAATACTGCGAACCTTTTCGTTTTTTTGAGTTTCAATCAATACACCTCGTTTAAACAAGGTAAAATACTTTGAGTTTTTTTGTTCAAATCGATGAACCATCTTTCCGGTGACCGGTGATGGCAGTGAATATTTATATCGAAAGAGTCCTGTAAACTGTTTGGCTTTTGTTTCATTTGTTTTTCTCATTTCAAGGGAATAGATGACATCATTTAAACGCTCTAATTCCACCTGAATCTCACGAAGGTACTTAATTCTTATGGATTTATCCTGGCGAATGTGACGTATATAGGCAAATTGCTGCTCCTTTTCGAAAGCCAATAGCTTTTTTTGTTCCTCTTCCGTTTTTTTTAGAGCAGATAGGCTGATTTTTTGTGTTTTTAACTTTTCTACTTCGTTTTCCAATTCACCTAAATTCTGCTTTAGTCTGGCAACTAATTTAGCATCCAATTCTGCGTTGAATTGAATCAATTTTTGATTCCGGAAAAAATGTTCCAGAGAGCTTATTCCAATGAACAAAGTCAAATTTCGCATTTTTCTCAAATAGAAAAGAGCGTGCAACTGACTTCTGATTCTGTTTTCATCTTCTTTAATTTCCAGTTCCAAACCGGAGATTTTGTTAGATGTTAAAATCATATCCTCTTCTAACTTCCCGATATCGAGCTCTATTGAATTTAGTCTCTCCAGATTGTTCTTTATATTGTTATTCAGTGCTTTTAAGATCTCAATAACTCCCCACTCCCTGTTTTTTAGATCGCTGATGAGACTTTGAGTGTCTTTTTTTTCACTTAATAATTTATTTAACTGATCGTTTCGACTAGCAATCAAATCATCCAGATTCTGACTTGTCTCCCCATGAATTTGGCAGATACAGGAAACGAACCCAATCAGCAGTATTAGGATAGGATAGATCTGGAATCGGAAATGATTATTAGTCATGATGTTTGAACTGTCGCTCCCTCAAGATTAAGCGACCAACTCCCGAAGGACCTTGTTTGTTGCCAGCGATGAGGAGAAAATTCCTAAGAGGATAATTAACCCGAAAATAATAGCCATCTGAAACAGGGAAAAAAACTCAGCTATCTCCCTGATGCCATATGTTGCTTCATTAAAGGTAATACCTGCTATAACGAAAGTGTACAAAAGATAGATTATTCCCAATGATAAAAAATAACCTATTATTGAAATCAGAATTCCTTCAATTATAAAGGGAAATTTAATATATGAATGAGTGGCTCCCAGAATCTTCAGTATTTCTATCTCCTTTATTCTCATTCTTACAGCAATCTGGATGGCACTGTGCAACATGAGAATAATGCTAACAATTAGCAGTGTTATTAAGAAAATCCCCACAAACTCCGAGATAGTGAAAAAGGTTTCTATCTGATCTTTGGTTTCCAAACCGGATACGAAATCATTTACACCGGGAATTGAGCGAATCTTTTCTTTCTCATTTGTTGATAGTATATTCCTTCTCTCAAGTGAAAATTCTATAATATCTGGAAGGTAAGGAAGTTCGATCGTTTTAAGTACTTGACCCGATTCACCAAAACTTTCTATCAGGTCTTTATAGGCGTTCTCCGATGAAATCCTATGAATATTACTGACTCCCTCAATCTGTTCTAAGTGCTTAATGATGTTTTTCCGTACCGTTTCATCCGTATCAGCACTGATAAAAACAGAATAGTTAGCCTTCTGGAATATCAATTCACTTAGGCTTATCAGGTTCAAATAGACAAGAATAACAGATCCCAATATCACTAAAGAGATACAGGTAGTAATAATGCCTGAGACAGCCGCTGATCCATTTTCCCTGAGATTTGTCCAGGCTTGATAAAGACCGTTTGATAACATTTTACATGGTTTAAGATTATTAAAACTGCCAAAAAAGAATCTGATTCAAGTAAATGGCTAATAGACTTCCATTATCGTTCTGTTTTTAATGATTAATATGCGGTGATCATACGCCTTTATCAGATTTATATCATGGGTCGCAATTATGACAGTCATACCCTCGTCATTTAAGACTGAGAGCATCTTCAATATCGTGTTGGCAGTCTTTTGATCAAGATTGGCTGTGGGTTCATCAGCCAAAATTAATAGTGGCTTGTGAATGGAAGCCCTGGCAATTGCTACTAACTGTTGCTCTCCGCCTGATAGGCTTTCAATTCTCTGTTTTAATAAAGATTCTATTCCTATCTTTTTTGCTATTGCTCCAATTTTCTGCTCAATTTTAAACGATGATAATCCCATGATACGTAAAGGCATTGCAATGTTTTCCGCCGCCGTTTTATGGCATAAAAGCTTATAATCTTGAAATACTACGCCAATTTGCCGTCTATGCAGGGGCATCTCTTTTGGGTTCAGTTTGTTAACATACTTACTATTGAAAATCACCTCTCCTTCATCCGGCATTTCAAGTCCGTTTAAAAACTTGAATATAGTTGATTTTCCCGCACCACTAACACCCGTAAGAAAAAGGAATTCACCTTTTTCCACAACCATATTAATGTCTGTAAAAATCGGCTTTTTATTCATGAAACTTTTAGTAACGTTTTTTAATTGGATAATCTTAGGTCTTGAAGAGGTCATGGCGTTAAGTAAAGGAATAAAACAACCATTTGCATGAATAGTCCGTGTGATTTGGCCCGAAAACACAACCTACTGTTCGAACCAAGTCAATATATCAATCGATCTTATAAAAGGCAGAAAAAAAAAGGATCTTTTTACGGTTCATCAGATTATTATCGATAACAAGAGATACTTTAACCAAAACAATACGTTAATAAGGTTTACAAATATAACAGATCGCAATGTATTAAACAACGGCATACTGATATAATTCTTGTTTCATCTGCTGAGAAGGTATTCTTAATCTTTGAACAAGAATTGTGCGGAAATGAATGCGATTTACAAAGCCTTTGACCAATAATTATTGGGCTTTAAGAATCGGATGTTTTGATCTAATGACCCACTACTTTCCGTTTATCGTTTGGAATATTTAAGGCAGAGTAAACAGGGAGATCTGATAAGTCGGATTAGGAAAAACCATTGTCAAAAGCATTATTACAGAGTATTCCAGGGAATAATCGTTTTAATGCGGTGATGGACGAAAATCCAGTAAAAAACCTTCAAGAAAAAAAGATGGCCCATACTAAATGGGGTTGCATAGAACAAAGGTTGTTTATTCATTCAACTTCAAAATAGCTAAAAAAGCTTCTTGTGGGACCTCAACGGAACCTAATTGTTTCATTCTCTTTTTACCGCGCTTCTGTTTTTCCAGAAGTTTTCGTTTTCTGGAAATATCACCACCGTAACACTTCGCAGTTACGTTTTTCCTAAGGGCGCTGATAGATTCCCTGGCGATGATCTTGCTGCCTACAGATGCCTGAATCGCAATTTCAAACATCTGACGCGGAATCAGTTTTCTCAATTTTTGCGCCAGCTCCCGTCCCTTCGTGTAGGCCTTATCTTTGTGAATAATTGTTGACAAGGCATCAACAATATCACCATTTAGCAGAATATCCACTTTTACCAAATCAGCCTTCCGATAGTCTATAAGTTCGTAATCGAAAGAAGCATATCCCTGTGTAATCGACTTTAACTGATCGTAGAAATCATACACAATTTCAGCCAATGGAAACTCATATTTCAGGGAAACCCGATATTGGCTTACATAGTCCATTGTAATCTGAGTACCGCGTCTTTCCAAGGAAAGCTTCATAACACTTCCAATATAATCGCTGGGTATGATGATATTGGCCCGAATATACGGCTCCTCAATCATCTCAATCTCTGTGGGATCGGGCAGCTGCGCCGGATTTTCCATTGCAATCATCTCTCCCTTGGTGGTTGAGACGTGATATATTACCGTGGGAGAGGTAATGAGAAGACTCAAGTCAAATTCTCTTTCCAGCCTCTCCTGAACAATCTCCAGATGAAGAAGGCCCAAGAAGCCGCAACGAAATCCAAATCCCAAGGCGGTGGAAGTTTCCATCTCATATGAAATGGAGGAATCATTTAATGCCAGTTTTCCCAAGGCGTCCTTCAAATCATTAAAATCATTGGATTCAACCGGGTAGATACCACTAAATACCATGGGCTTAACCTCGGTGTACCCGGGAAGTGGTTGATCTGCAGGATTGGATACCAAGGTAATCGTATCACCAATTTTCACATCCCCGATATTCTTGATCGCGGCTGCCAAATATCCAACTTCACCGGCATAGAGGGCATCGACCTCTGTTTTATGCGGGGTGAACTTGCCCATCTGGGTAACAAAAAACTCCCGATCAGTTATCATGAAGCGTATGTGGCTTCTTGTCGGCAATGATCCTGTAATGACACGGAAAAGAACAACAATGCCCACGTAAGGGTCAAACCAGGAGTCAAATATAAGGGCTTGTAGAGGCTTATTCAATTCACCTTTGGGCGCCGGGATCTGATCAATAATCTGGGTGAGTATCTCTTTAATTCCAATCCCGAGCTTTGCACTGGCATGTACAGCATGGGAAGCATCCAGTCCGATTACGTCTTCAATCTCTTTGGCTACCCGAACAGGATCTGCAGCGGGCAAGTCAACTTTATTTAATATCGGAATTATCTCCAGGTCATGATCAAGGGCCAAATATACATTTGCCAGTGTTTGCGCTTCAACCCCCTGCGCCGCATCAACTACCAGCAAAGCTCCTTCACAGGCTGCTATGGAACGTGAGACCTCATAAGAAAAGTCAACATGACCCGGGGTGTCGATAAGATTCAGTTGGTAGGTCTCGCCATCCTCAGCTTTGTATTCCATGGAAACAGTCTGGGCTTTGATCGTAATCCCTCGCTCCCTTTCTATGTCCATGCTGTCAAGAAATTGTTCCTGACTTTCTCTTTGTGTAACCGCACCGGTAAATTCCAGAATTCTGTCTGCCAGCGTTGATTTCCCATGATCAATGTGAGCAACGATACAAAAGTTCCTGATTCTTTTCTGCCTGGCTTGATCAAATTTTACTGCCATATTAGGAAATCCAAGTTGTTTACTTATTGTCCGATATGCATCCCTATTTTTCCAGTCCTTAAGGACTCCAAAACAGAGAACTGCTTTAAATCATTAAAAACAAGGTTAATCTTATCTTCAGTCCCCGAGAATTCCACAATCAACACTTCATTAGTAGAATCCAGCATCCGGGCACCGTACAAATCAACCAATTCATTAATCTTCAGAGACGATTTTTCATCATATTTCAGTTTCACAATGGCAAACTCACGCATAACTGCCTGTTCCTTTTTCAAACTTTCAGTCGTCAGAACATGGATCAGTTTTTGAGATTGCTTGCGGATTTGTTCCAGTGTTTTTTCGTCACCCTTAACAACAATTGTAAAACGACTAATGCCCTCTTTATGAGTGTGCCCTACTGTCAGACTGTCAATGTTAAATCCCCTCCTGGAAAACAGGGTGGAGATCCTGCTTAGAACACCGGGTTTGTCTTCTACTTCAATTGCTATAATCTGTTTTTCTTCCATGGGATTTTGGCCTGTTACTTGAGAATGGAGTTAGGATGCAACTGAATCAATCGTCAGATGAGATGATTTTATAATCTTCTCCAGGTCGCAATCAATAATTGTGGGGCGTTTACTCTTAATGGATTTGACGATGGTAGGAACTATCTGTTCTTTATGTGTTATTCGTGACCCACTCCCACCCATAGCCTTTGCCAGTGCAACATAATCAACCGATGATCCCAGCTCGTGAGAAACAAAACGTCCACCGAAATCAGATCTCTGAAGTTCTCGAATCATGCTCAAACGATGATCGTTGATTATCAAGACTGTCAAAGGAATCTCGTTTTCAACGGCAACGACAAATTCTTGCATATTCATCATGAAACTTCCATCACCCGAAATGCTGATAACCGGAGTCTGAGGATCGGCAAACCAAGCCCCAATTGCGGCAGGCAGACCAAATCCCATCGTACCCAATCCACCCGATGTAATCAGGGGGAGGTGTTTGGGATTGGTGCAAAAATGGTTAGCCCACATCTGATGCCGTCCTACATCAGTGCTGATATGGATTTGCAGATCAATAGAAGAAAGCTGCGTGAAGATAATCTCCATAACGGATGCGCCGTCACGGGTCGAGAGCTTTGTCCTTTTCCTTTCACTTCCGGTCCAGGCGCTTTCTTTACGGATCGGCTTCTTGGAAATCCGAGTGAGCATATCTTCAAGTACTACCTTGATGTCGCCGACAATGGGAATATTGGTCTCTATATTTTTTCCAATTTGAGCAGGATCGATGTCCAGGTGGATAATTTTTGCGTTTTTTGCAAATAACTGGTTTTTCACCAAAGCACGATTACCCAATCTTGTCCCTACCACAAATACAACATCGGCTTCTTTCTGGATCGCCTGATTGGCATGATGATGACCGTGGGTTCCGATCATGCCCAGATAGAGGGGGTCATTATCATCGACCACTCCCGTTCCCATCAAGGTTCTAACAACGGGAATATTGGTTTCACGAATAAACTGATTAAACACATTGACGGCGCCAGCCGAAACAATCCCTCCGCCAAACAAAACGAGTGGTCTTTCAGCTTTATCCAAGATTTTTAATGCTCTTTTAACCTGGCCCACGTTCCCAACTATTGTAGGATTATAACCCTTCAATTCAACTGAAATCTCAAGATCGTGAGCGTAGGTTTCCTCCAGGATATCAATCGGAATATCCAGTAGTACCGGCCCTTTCCTTCCCGTATTAGCCAGGTAAAAAGCTGTTTTTAAAGCTTCCACCAGTTTCTGCGAGGAAAAAACCAGTTCGTTATGTTTGGTAACCGGCATGGTGATATTGATACAATCAACTTCCTGAAACGCATCAGTACCAATCAGCGAACGGGAGATCTGTCCGGTTATAGCTATTAAGGGCACGGAATCCAACATGGCATTGGCAAGGCCGGTAACCAGGTTGGTGGCTCCCGGACCTGAAGTCGCTAGACAGACTCCTGTTTTGCCCGCAACTCGTGCGTAACCGTCTGCCATGTGAGCACCTCCCTGCTCATGGCGGGGTAATACGTGGCGTATTGTCGATTTTCTTAACTCGTCCAGGATGGGTAGATTTGCTCCACCAGGATAGCCAAAAATGGTATCCACACCTTCAAGTTCCAGGACTTTGACCAAAGCCCTGGCTCCTGAAATCTCTGGATTTTTCTCAGATTCTTTTTCTGACATTACTCAAAATTCCAAGGTTAAATGTCAAGAGGTTGTTCAACACTGACATCTGAGATTTTTATTCTGTTTTCCGATTCTAATATTTCCTCTTCTTCGTCGGTTACAAGCTCTTTATATGAAAACTCGCTCTTTTGGTTGAAGCCGGTTCCTGCTGGAATCAGTCGTCCCATGATGACGTTTTCTTTCAGACCTTCAAAAGTATCCAACTTGCCGTTGATTGACGCTTCAGTTAAGACTTTGGTCGTTTCCTGGAACGATGCGGCAGAGATAAAAGAATCAGTACTTAAGGCTGATTTGGTTATCCCCAGCAATAAAGGCTCCCCAATGGATACTCTCAAATCCTCTTCCATCAGTTTGCGGTTGGTCTCATCAAGTTTCTGTTTCGAAACAGCCTCTCCGACCAGAAACGAGGAATCACCAGGATCGATAATTCTGATTTTTCTCATCATCTGGCGTGAAATGACTTCAATGTGCTTATCATTGATTTTAACACCTTGCAGGCGATAGACCTGCTGCACTTCATCCACCAGGAATTTTTGAAGCTCACGAACACCTTTTACCCTTAAGATATCATGCGGGTTGGGAGAACCGTCAGTTAGCGGGTCACCTACACGCACGTAATCCCCTTCGACCACAATCACGTGTTTTCCTTTGGGTACGAGGTATTCTTTAGGTTCACCAATTTCAGGACGGATAATGATTCTTCGTTTTCGTCGTAAATCTTCCCCAAACTCAACGATACCGTCAATATCCGAGATCTGGCTTGGATCTTTGGGAGATCGGGCTTCAAACAGTTCCGCCACCCTAGGAAGACCTCCGGTAATATCCTTGTTCTTTGTTGTTTCCCTGGGAACCCTACAGAGCACATCACCTGGAAATACCTCATCTCCTTCCCTTACCATCAATTCTGATTTGGTTGGTAAATAGAATCCGGGATGGATACGAGCATCCTCTCTTTTCAACTCCTTACCGGTCTTGACATTCCGGAAGGTGATCCGGGGTTTTAAGTCGTAATCGGGAGTTTCAACGATTACCTTTCTTTCATACCCGGTATCTTCAGCCCTTTGTGTCATCAAACTTTTACCTTCGATGATATCCTCAAACTTTACCTTACCGTTAATATCGCAAATGATAGGCATCGAAAAAGGATCCCATTCAGCAATCTTATCACCCTGTTTCACGATTGCCCCATCTTCAAAAAGGATGTGGGCTCCTACAGGAAGCAAGTGCTTATCAATCTCCCGTTCCATGTCATCAAGAATGCACAACTCTGTTTTTCGAGATTGTAAAATTCGCACCTTATCTCTGTTCAACACAGTCCGTGCATCTTTAAACTGTAAAATACCATCATTTTTCGCTTCCCAGAAGGTAGCTTCGACTTTCCTACTGGCAGTTCCACCAATGTGGAATGTACGCATTGTCAACTGGGTTCCCGGCTCACCGATGGACTGGGCTGAAATTACTCCCACGGCTTCACCTACGCTTACCAGGTTACCCCTTGCCAGATCACGTCCGTAACATGTTGCACAGATTCCTTTTTCACTTTCGCAGCTTAGAACTGATCGAATTTTAACCCTTTCCACTCCAATGCGGTCGATATCATCAATATGCTTTTCCTCAATCATTTCGCCTGATGGAACAATAACTTCCTGGGTATAAGGATCAGCGATATCTTCAACTGCAATTCGTCCCAAAACACGCTCACTCAGTTTTTCAATAATTTCACCATTTTCATACAACGGCTCAATAATGATCCCAGAGTTTGTGCCACAATCAATTTCAGCAATGACACAGTCTTGTGATACATCAACCAGTCGTCGTGTTAAATAACCCGAATTCGCAGTTTTGAGAGCCGTATCTGCCAAACCTTTCCTGGCACCATGGGTTGAGATAAAATATTGCGAAACATCCAGTCCTTCCCTGAAATTTGAAGTAATGGGAGTCTCAATAATTTCACCGGTAGGCTTTGCCATCAATCCACGCATTCCTCCAAGCTGACGACTTTGATGTTCAGATCCCCTGGCACCCGAATCAGCCATCACAAAAATAGGATTGGGAGTCGGCAAACCATCGATACCTGCGTGTTCCTTTGTCATGGCCACACGCATTGCTTCACCCACTTCGTTCGTTATTTTTGACCAGATATCAATTACTTTATTATATCTTTCTCCATCGGTGATAATACCATTATCGTGCTGAGACTGAACCTCCTCCACTTCAGATAACCCTTTATTAATGAGGCTTTCTTTTGATGTCGGAATAACCATGTCAGACATACTGATGGAAAATCCGGCTTTTGCTGCGTGGAAAAATCCCAATGCTTTCAATTTATCCAACATCTCGACAGTTTTAACATTGCCGGCAATCCGATAGGTATTGTCAATCAATGCTTCGAGATCCTTCTTTTTATAAAGCTTATTGATCGAACCAAACGGAATATCATCCGGAATAGCATCATAAAGCAAAATCCTTCCGGTTGTGGTATCAACCATCTTTCCGTTCATCCTGACCTTTATCTTGGCTTGTAGATGCAGCAAACCATGGTCATAAGCAGAGATGACCTCATTCATATCACTGAAATATTTGCCTTCTCCCCGTGCTCCTTTACAGGATTTGGTAATCCAATAGACTCCAAGTACCATATCCTGGGTAGGTGACATGACCGGTTTTCCGGTTGCCGGTGATAAAATATTATTGGTTGCCATCATCAGCACTTTCAGTTCCACTTGTGACTCTATGGTAAGGGGAACATGAACAGCCATCTGGTCTCCATCAAAATCCGCATTAAATGCTGAACAGACCAACGGATGCAGGGTAACTGCCTTTCCTTCAATCAAGACAGGGAAAAACGCTTGAATTCCAAGTCTGTGAAGGGTTGGTGCCCTATTAAGCATAATCGGATGATCCACAATAACCGCATCCAATGCTGGCCAGATTTCAGGTTCTCTGGTTTCCACCATTTTCTTTGCAACCTTGATGGTTGCGGCGTGGCCGTTCTCTATCAGATAACTGAAGATAAAGGGTTTAAACAGCTCAAGTGCCATCTGCTTTGGCAACCCACACTGGTTTAGTTTTAATTCCGGACCAACAACAATAACTGTTCTTCCTGAATAATCCACCCGTTTACCCAACAGGTTCTGGCGAAACCTACCACCTTTACCTTTTAATGAATCACTTAATGATTTGAGAGGCCTTTTATTCGTACCAAGAATGGGACGTCCCCGTCTGCCGTTGTCAAACAAAGCATCGACAGCCTCCTGTAACATCCTTTTTTCGTTTTTAACAATGATTTCAGGGGCATTTAGATCCATTAACCGTTTCAGGCGATTATTTCTATGAATAACCCGTCGATATAAATCATTAAGATCACTGGTGGCAAATCGACCTCCTTCAAGCGGAACTAAAGGTCTGAGTTCAGGCGAGATCACCGGAATTACCTCCAAAATCATATTTGCAGGCTCGATTCCTGAATCCTTGAATGATTCAACCACTTTGAGACGTTTGATGATTTTCTTCCGTTTTGCTTCAGAAGTGGCATCCAACAACTCTTCACGAAGCTCATTGCTGATGTCGTCAATCTCCATCTCTTCGAGCAATTCCTTGATTGCTTCTGCTCCCATTCCTGCCCTGAAGTCGGGATCCTGCTCAACTAACTCTCGATATTGATTCTCTTCAATCACATCGGATATCTGCAAATCGGTTTCACCCGGATCAAGCACTATATAGGAGTCAAAATAGAGAACTCTTTCCAAATCCCGAAGTGTCATATCCAGAATATTTCCCAGCCTACTGGGCAATCCCTTAAGAAACCAAACATGTGAAACAGGGCAAGCCAGTTTGACGTGACCCAGCCTTTCGCGCCTCACCTTGGACTGGATAACTTCCACTCCGCATTTTTCACAGGTGATTCCTCTGTGTTTCATTCGCTTGTACTTGCCGCAAATACACTCATAATCATTAACAGGTCCAAAGATTTTTCCGCAGAACAATCCGTCCCTTTCAGGTTTGAATGTTCTGTAGTTGATGGTTTCCGATGTTTTGATCTCTCCATGCGACCATGAAGTGATTGTTTCCGCAGAAGCCAGGCTGATTCTGACAGCGTAATAATCTTGTGGATCGATTGGTTCGTTATAGTCGGCTTTGTTCAAAAGAACCTCCCAGTCTAATAAGTCTAAAAATAATACGTTTAATTACGATGTTCTTTATATAGTAAGTATTGGTTTCGTTAACCAAATTAGATGTCTTCGAGGAAACCTTCTTCGCGGATTAACTCAAAGTCCAAACACAAAGATTTCAATTCATTAATCAATACCTTAAACGCTTCCGGTATCCCTGATTTGTTGTCATGTTTACCCTTGACAATCGATTCGTAAATTTTATTCCTTCCTGCTGTATCGTCCGATTTGACCGTTAATAACTCACGAAGAGTATAAGCCGCACCATATGCTTCCAAAGCCCACACTTCCATTTCTCCGAAACGTTGGCCTCCAAATTGAGCCTTTCCACCCAATGGCTGTTGGGTTACAAGTGAATACGGTCCAATTGACCTGGCATGCAGTTTGTCATCAACCAGATGATGCAATTTCATCATATACAGATAACCAACCGTGATTTTCTGATCGAATTTATCCCCGGTCCTTCCGTCATAGAGTTCCATCTGGGCGTTTTTATCCAAACCCGATATAGCCAACATGCGGTGGATGTCATCTTCATGGGCTCCATCAAAAACAGGTGTTGCGAAGTAGAATCCATCTTTATATTTTCGTGCGAAATTCATCAATTCCTCATCATTCAGTGAATCGATGTGGTTAATCACAAACTCCTTTTGATAGATATTCTTCAGAAAACTGCGGATCTCATTTACCGGTGACATTGCTTCCAAAAGGGCATTAAATTTATCACCTAAGCCCTTTGCGGCCAACCCAAGATGGGTTTCCAACACCTGGCCAACATTCATCCGAGAAGGTACCCCTAATGGATTCAACACGATGTCCACAGGAGTTCCATCTTTTTGATACGGCATCTCTTCAATTGGTATAATTCTGGAGATCACACCTTTATTTCCATGACGTCCGGCCATTTTGTCACCAACAGATAACCGTCGTTTCATGGCGATGTATACTTTGATAGCCCTGATAACACCGGGTTGAAGATCATCGGTTCTGCTTTCATGCTCTTTTTTGCTTTCATGGATATTCGTCAATAGTTCCAATTGTGAGAAAGCATTTCTCAGCATGATCTGAATCCGGCTATTCAGATCTTGATCTTCAATGACGATGTCTCGCCAGGCCTCTGTCGGAATTTTCCTGAATTTTTCGATATCAAGAGATTCGCCTGTCTGAACCAGAATTTCATGGGTTGTTGGAGAAAGGATGTTGTGTACCAGCTTCTGATTTTCAAGCAAGGGCATAGCCTTTGCGATCAGATTATTCTTTACGATTCTGACTTCATTGTAGTAATCATCATCTATCTTCTGTAAAGTCGCTGCCTCAATCTCTTTGGTCCGTTCATCCTTTTCAACACCTCTTCGATTGAAAACCTTAACGTCTATGGTTACACCTTGAATTCCCTGCGGAACTCTCAGGGAAGTATCTCGAACATCACCCGCTTTTTCACCAAATATAGCCCTTAGCAGTTTCTCCTCGGGATTCAACTGCATTTCACCTTTGGGAGTGGTCTTTCCAACCAGAATGTCACCCGATTTAACATAACTTCCTATTCTAATTATACCGGAAGCATCCAGGTTTCGTAACGCGTATTCACTCACATTCGGAATATCCCTGGTGATCAGTTCCTTGCCAAGTTTAGTATCCCTGGCCAGAACTTCAAGCTCTTCAATATGCACCGATGTAAACCTGTCAGCATGCAACAATCTCTCACTACAAAGTATCGAATCTTCATAGTTGTAACCATGCCAAGGCATAAATGCGATCAGGATATTTTGTCCTAAAGCAAGTTCACCATTATCACAACTACATCCGTCAGCAATTATCTGACCGGTTTCAACACGATTGCCGACATTGACAATGGGACGTTGGTTAACACAGGTGTTTTGATTGGATCGATTGTATTTTCTTAAATGATAAATATCTACGTTGGCTTCAACGGCTGATTGATCGGATGAAAGATCAACTTCTGCTTCAATGACGATTCTTTCAGCATCAACCCGATCAACAATTCCTGATCGACGAGCAATAATACAGGAACCGGAATCATGTGCAACCTGATACTCAATACCGGTTCCCACAAACGGCGCTTCCGGTGTGACTACCGGAACAGCTTGTCGCTGCATGTTTGATCCCATCAAAGCCCGGTTGGCATCATCATGTTCCAGAAAAGGAATCAGGGATGCGGCTACTGATACCAGCTGTTTTGGAGAAACGTCAATATAATCAATTTCTTCCTTCCTGATCATTTTAAATTCACCATCGAGCCTCGCCTTTACTATATCCCTGATAAATTTCCCATCTTCATCAATCGGCGCATTAGCTTGGGCAATCTTAAATTTGCCCTCATCAATTGCTGATAGATAGTCAATCTGATCAGCCATCCCCGACCCTTCTACTTTGCGATAGGGAGTTTCAATGAAACCGAACTCGTTTAACCGCGCATAAGTTGCAATGGATGAAATAAGACCAATATTTGGGCCTTCAGGTGTTTCCACCGGACAAATCCTGCCATAGTGGGAAGTATGGACATCCCGAACTTCAAAACCGGCACGTTCCCTGGTAAGACCACCCGGCCCCAATGCACTTAACCTTCTTTTGTGGGTAATCTCAGATAGCGGATTCGTCTGATCCATAAATTGGGAAAGCTGGCTGCTGCCAAAAAACTCGTTGATAACCGCAGAAACGGGTTTGGAGTTTACAATGTCATGCAGCATCATGGTTTCGGTCTCTTGAAGCGACATCCTTTCCTTGATTGCCCTCTCCATCCGAACCAAGCCAATCCGAACCTGGTTTTCCAAAAGTTCCCCGACCCCTCTTACTCTCCTGTTACCCAGATGATCGATATCATCTATTGTTCCACCAGCCCCATCTTTTACTCTCAAAAGGTATTCAACTACTGCAAAAATATCCTCATCAGCCAGAATGGTATAATCCAGGTCGACATCCAATCCAAGCTTCTTGTTGATTTTCATCCGTCCAACACGAGACAAATCGTAACGTTCAGGCCTGAAAAACATGTTCTGCAACATACTTTTAGCAACTTCCAAAGTTGGCGGATCACCCGGCTTCATTTTTTTATAAATTTCGATGATCGCTTCTTCAGGAGTTTTAACCTTATCAGCTGCCAATGTGTTGCGAAAGGCAGAGCCAATCGTTTTGTTCCCAATGAATAAAAGGGTTATCTCATCAACTTCATTATCTATTAACTTCTGAACCGTATCTTTGGTTACGACTGCATTGGTACTGATGATAACATCGCCGTTCTTATCCTTAACTTCATCGAGTGAAAAACGACCCACAACATCTTCTAAGTTGGTAGGGATAACAGTAATCCCAACTTCCTGAATCTTCCTTATGGATGATTTTGAGATTTTTTTACCTTTTGCAACAATTACCTGGTCGGTTCCCGGTTCCAGGATGTCATCGACCGCTCTCTGGTTTTGAGATGACTGGGGATCGAAATATTTTTCAAACTCCCACGCCTCTTCATCCTTATTGAAAGATTTCTTGAGTATGATGGTTTCAGTGTAGTAAAACTGATCGAGAAGATCTCTGTCGGTGTATGGTTCAGGATTTTTATCATCTTTCTGAGAAAACGTAAGGGCTTTTAAAAACACAGACGCCAAAAACTTCCTGCGTCTATCAATTCTTACAAATAAAAGGTCCTTTGCATCAAACTCAAAATCGATCCATGATCCTCGTTGGGGAATGATACTGGCGGAGTATAGCAATTTTCCGCTGGCATGCGTTTTACCCTTATCATGATTAAAAAATACTCCGGATGATTTATGAAGTTGGCTGACAATAACTCTTTCAGTTCCATTTACTATGAAGGACCCCGTTTCTGTCATCAGGGGGAATTCTCCTAAATAGATCTCCTGTTCCTTGATGTCATGGATCCGCCGTTGTTCCGTCTTTTCATCCTTTTCCCAGATAATCAGACGCAACGAAACACGAATGGGGGCTGCATATGTTACTCCCCTGATTTTACACTCTATTTCATCGTATTTTGGCTCTCCAAGACGATATGAAACATATTCCAAGGTACAGGTCCCGCCAAAATCGGAAATCGGAAATACCGATGTAAATACCGCTTCCCATCCCTGATTTTTCCTATTTTCAGGTGCAACGTCTTTTTGCAGAAACCAATCGTACGAATCCTTTTGTATTTTTAATAACGGTGGTGGATCAATAATTGACTGAATTTTTCCAAAATCAACACGAAATCTTTGAATATGCGGATATTTATACATTTTTTCACTCTTTGGGGAATACGGATTCTAGTTATAACCTATTCAATTAATTGAGATCAGTAATAAAAAATAACGAACCAACTCCTATCCATAATCTATTTTCTTGTTATTTTCGATCGTGGATAAATTTAAAATCTACCGCCATGCAGCGATTTATATCAATGTTAGCAATAAATACAAAGTAGTCGCCCCTTGATGGGTTTCCCTCTATATAACCGTTTGATATAGCAAGTCTGTGAATGTAAGTGGGATTTTTGATAACAGCTGTCTTTTATTATTAGGCAGGTAAAATTCATGTTTTTGTCTTGAAACAGAATTTCTAATTTTTCTGAAATGTTAACTTTAAATGATAACTGTCCAGCTTGTTATATGTCAAGAATTTTTGCAAATTTAAACAGGAATTCCGTAGAAATCGATAAAATGCGATTCTATATCAACCTAGGAATTTTCTGAATGAGCCACAATCTCTTGATTTTTTCCATCTAAACCAAGATCGGTACTGTAAAAATATCATTTCTATTTGACATCAACCGATTCGGTCATTCAATTCCTCTATTAAAACACAAACACCCCCTTGTTTTCAAACATTTTTAATCTTCAGTGATAGTTAATCAATTTTTCTGATTTCTATCGTGAATCTGGAACATGGCAGAAATCATCTACTTGAATTTGTATTGAATAGGTGACACGTTATTCCTCTCCGGTAAGAGAGTTTATTTTCTTTAGGATTCTATGATTTGGTTTTTACAGGTGTTTCAATGGAATGCCATTTGTCTGAGAGAGCACAAGGGACTTTGTCATTGTGCTGAAATGTCAATGTAATAGAAAGATGATTTAGGCGTTCAGACACAATCCTTTCAGGGTGTCATGAATGGTATATTTTGAATATCAAGGTTTTTAAGTGACACACTTAGGTGATTAACCGGTTTTGTCTATGTTTAAAACAGTCCATGAAAAAGTCTGGGTTTTTGATTGTGAATGGGTTCCTGATCCCCTGTCCGGAAGAGCCGCCTATGATTATCCTGAATCGATGTCTGATAGGGAGGTTATTGAAAACATGTGGAAAGAGGGAGGGGCAACCGATGATGACCCCATGCCCTTTTTGAAAACGGTTTTATGCAGGATTGTTTCTATTTCTGCAGTGATCAGGACTATTGTTAATGGTGAAGCTAAAGTGCGACTCCTTTCTCTTCCCCATTATCCTCAAAATCCTGAAGAGTGCGTGGAATCAGTGATTTTGGATTCCTTTTTAAATGCCATCGGACAGCATAAACCTCAATTGATCGGTTATAATTCTCATTCCTCTGATATCAAAATATTAATACAGCGAGCCATAATTAATGGCAATCAAGCTCCTGAATTTTGCCACAGGCCGGCAAAGCCCTGGGAAGGGGTGGATTATTTTGCCAGGGGGAGTGAGTTTAACATTGATCTAATGGAGATCGTCGGAAGTTGGGGAAAAGCAGCCCCATCTTTGCATGAAATTGCCACCGCAGCAGGAATTCCGGGAAAGATTGAAATCGATGGGAATCAAGTTGCATCATTATGGTTGAATGGCGAGATGGAAAAAATTGTTGCCTACAATGAATATGATGCGCTTACTACATACCTGCTATGGTTGAAAACAGCTCATTTTGCCGGATTCTTTTCGTCTGTGCAATACAAGCAGGAGCAGGAAAAGGTTAAAAAACTCCTTGAAAGCGAATCGGACAAGGACGGTCGTAACCATTTGAAAACATATTTAAAAAAGTGGAACAGCCTCACACAACTTGTTAATCGTGCCCAAAGTGGAGTAGAATTTTCTATCGCGAAACCATAAAATTGATCAATCAAGTTAATTCTCGCAGTCTTAAACAATATTAATAATAATAAAAGTATGTCTAACAACTCCACAGAAGAAAATGTAAAAAGAGTCGACCTAAACTCTTATCGAACTCAGCTTGTTCAATCGGCAAAGGTATTCAAATCAAATTGGATTCAATTTGGCGAACATCTAACCAAGGTAGCGTCAGACAAATTATACCAAGAATGGGGGTTTAAGAGTTTTGAGGATTATTGCAGAGAGGAGATTCGTATTAAAAAACTGACGGCGATGAAGTTGACCAACGCCTATTTTTTTATGACAAAGGAGGATCCAGAAATTTTTAAACATTCCAATCTGCAAAACAACTTGGATTTGGATGCAGTCGCTGTATTGCAGAAAGCAAAAAGTGATGACAATTGCAGTCCGGATTTTTACTCGGAGTTGCGATCCTCAGCCCTGGACAAAGGTCAATCAGGACCTAGCCTGGCCAGAAAATTTAAAAAGATGATTCAGGAGGAAACACAAACACCGGATCAGAACTTCCATGAACAAAATCTGAAACTAATCAATCGTTTACAAAGTAGGATCAAACCTTTAGACAATGTTCCTAGCAAATTCAAAGAATATCTTGAAGAGATGGCTGAGTTTTTCAGTGATCAGGAGTCCTGATAAAGATACCGGACTCAAGACCTGCATGGTCAATATACATAAACAGACTCTCCCGCGAAATGCGGCGGGGAAACAACTCTGAAAAACTAAGGTTAGATATTGTTATGAAATTTCTTTTAATAGATTTCCGGAAAATCCTTTTGCTGATTTTCTTTAGCTTCTTTTGTTCCCAATTATCAGCCAATTCCCCTGAAACATTTCCTGTTTATAACAGTATCAAGCCCAACATTGACTTCTGGATGAAGGTCTATACCATGCATCATACCCAACAAGGTTTGATACATGATGCGGATAATTTGAATATCGTTTATGAAGTTGTTGATTTAAAGCCGCAGTCTGAGAGGGGTTCCAGTCGATACAACAGAAACCTTCTGAAACAAACAAAAAAGAAGTACAGCATGATGTTGGAAAAGTTCGCCAAAGGACAAAAGCCTGAAACGCCCATCGAAAGTAAGGTTTACGAACTGTTCGGTCCCGATCAAGACCCACTTGTATTGCTAGAAGCCATGGATAACATCAGATTTCAGCGGGGTCAAAGTGATCGTTTCAAACAGGGTATTATTAGATCAAATCAATACCTTAACAAGATAAAGACTATTTTTAAAAATCATGACCTTCCTGAAGATTTAGCCTATCTGCCCCATGTGGAGTCCTCTTTTAACTACAATGCTTACAGCAAGTTCGGAGCAGCCGGTATTTGGCAATTTACCCATGGCACCGGAAAACGGTACATGTTGATTGATTATACGGTGGATGAGCGTCGCGATCCAATTTTATCTGCCCATGCCGCAGCTAAATTCCTCAAACAGAATTATGAGAAGCTGGGAAGTTGGGCTCTAGCATTGACGGCTTACAATCATGGAGTGAACAGCATGCTAAAAGCCAAAAAGGAAAAGGGAGACTATGAGACTATTATTAACGAATATGAAGGTAGACGATTCAAATTTGCATCTAAAAACTTCTATTCGGAGTTTCTGGCAGCCAGAGAAATCGCAAAAAATCATGAAAAATACTTTGGAGAACTTGAGTTAAGTGAACCCGTATCAACTATAGAAATTGAGCTACCAGATTTTGTGTCGGTTTCAAAGGTTGCAAACCATTTTAGAATCGATCCAAAAACCATAAAGCTCCTCAACCCGGCTTTAAGAGATCCTGTTTTTAAAGAGCAGAAATACATACCCAAAGGATACAGATTAAAACTACCGAATTCAGAGCTGATGAAGGAACTGTCTCTCAAAATGCCTTCTGATATGTTTGAGCAGAAACAGAAACGAAGCCGTTTTTATTATGTTCAAAAGGGAGATGTTGCGGGCTCGATCGCCCGACAACATGGGATCTCCCTGCAGGATCTGATCTGGGCGAACAACCTGGATTACCGGGCCACCATTTACGTTGGACAGAATCTTCGTATTCCAACCACTGAAGATGCTCTGCAGTTGGCATTAGAACATTCCGAACCCGTAAAAGTCAGTTTGATTGAGAAACCGCAAACAGTCGCTTCCGACCGAATTAACAGTAATGGTTTTCCCCAGGTACAAGTCATGGACAATGGGAATTTTAAATTGGTGAAGAACATCAATCTTTCTGTTGTTACAGGGAATTTAACTGTGCAGAGGTCATTTGAGAAAAACAACCATGTCTATGGTATCATTCAAGTTGATACTGGTGAAACCCTGGGCCATTATGCAGATTGGTTAAATGTGTCTACTCAGCAAATCAGAATGGTCAATGGACGGCAATATGGCAAGATGATTGAGTTTAATGACCAGATCATCATTCCATTAGACAAAGTGAACAAAGAACAGTTTGAGGAAAAACGGTATGAATATCACAAAGAGTTTGAAGAAGACTTTTTAAACGCTTACAAAATTGAATCGATCTCCATCTATGAAATAAAAAGAGGGGACAATATCTGGACATTATGTCAAAACATTTTTGATCTACCCTTCTGGCTTATCCGAAAATACAACTCAGAGTTGGATTTTGTTAATTTGAAGGTGATGCAAAAGATCATCGTTCCAGTGGTGGAAAAGCTGGAGCAGGAAATGGATGAAGCAGATTTATTGGATGAACCTTTCCAAAGCGAACGGTAATTCTAATCGCACCTGAATAGCAATTAATTCATATAGCTTTTAAGTCCGTAATAGATGCCCATGGTAATGATCGAACGATATTTAGCTGTTCTTAAGAATTCGTTTTCCAATCGGTTTGTTAAAAATCCGGTTTCTATTAATACACATGGCATTTGAGCACCGATTAGAACAGTGAAAGGAGCTTGTTTTACTCCTAAATCTCGCATTTGGTATTGACTTTTGCCGGTTGTTTCTATCAGTGATGTTTGAATCTTTCCTGCTAAATCCTTGGATTCCTGAATCTTAGAGTTTGTCATCAAATCGTTAAGAATAGCCTGTAAATCGCTGATACTTTTTAAACTGGTCTGATTCTCTTTAGCAGCCAGGCTCAATGCTTCATCATCAGTTGTCAGATTAAGGAAGTAGGTCTCAACTCCACCCAGTTGATTACGTATACTTGCATTAACGTGAATGCTCAAAAATAGATCTGCCTTGTTCTCATTGGCAAAGGCAGTACGGGCTTCCAATTCAATAAACCGGTCTGTGGAACGTGTCAGCAATACCTTGATATCCGGATGATTCTTCCGAATTATTTTTTTGAGTTCCAATGCCATTTTTAGAGCCAGGTCCTTCTCATTGGTATTAAACGCAATTGCTCCCGGGTCTTTGCCCCCATGTCCCGGGTCTATAACAATGGTCTTGACTTTTAGCCCCAAAACTTTGGAGAGGGAAACGCCTGGCGCCGTGTCCCCATAATCCTTGTGCACATCTGCTGTAACTTCGGTTGTTTTGGGAGGTTCATCGACCTGGGGTATGGAAGGTGTTCCCAGGATATCGATTACGACCTTATATTGATTGGGCAAACTGAAATGAAACACCTTTACTTTGTCCAGGCTTTCCAGATCGAGCACAATGCGAACGGTTTCCTTATCAAACTGAGCAATCCTGGCCTGGGTTATCAATCCGTCATTAGCCGCAATATGTCGTTTGAAATTGTTGGGGATGTAGGCATTTTGAATATCGATATAAAACCGTTTTTGCGGATGGATGGCGTCTTTTTTCAATAGCTGATATTTATAGCGTATATCACTCTTGGTATTGATCACCATTCGAGACCAATCAGTTGTCGACCAATAGTCAACCTTAGAAACCAGAACAGGGTCATGAACTTTACTCTCTTCTTCTGGTAACCCTCCATAGTGGGGAATAGTCAGGTCTTGCGGAGCCGAAACCGTTTTCTCATCAGGTTGTGAGGTAATGGATGGATTTGATTGGAATTGATTTAGCTTTAGTTGAGCTTTCTGCGCAGCCGAACCTTCGGGATACAATTCAAGAACCCTTACATATTCTATCTGGGCAAGATCTTTGTTCTTTTTGTACAATTCATAGTTTTCGGCAATCATGAACTGGGCGTCGTCTGATAATTCAGATTTTGGAAACTCCTCGACCAGTTTGCGTAAAGTGATATTGCTTCTGTCAAGATAGACCTCTTTGCTATTCCAGAGATAAAGACAGCGATAAAGCATACCATTACTGAATAATGCTTTTGGGGCTTTGTGATGATTTGGGTAATTCTGATAAATTATCTGAAACTGTTTAATTGCTCTAAGCCAATTATCAGCTTTCTGGCGCAAAGGAGTATCCTTGAATAATAACTCGTGATATTTTTCTGCAGCTTTGTCGTATAGGTTATCAACTTCATCGGCTTGTATAACCGGGCTTGATAAAAAAAAGCAGAAAATTAAAATGAAGAATCGAAAGTAATTTACTATCATTTTTATGCAATTACGGGGTGCGCTGCTTTTGTGCTTTATTTGTAAAATCAATTCGTAGTTTTGGTTCTGGATGATATTCTTTTGATTATAACTACAATTAGATAAGTTCCAGGTTGTTATATTTCTTTTTTCTTTTAAGTTCGTCATTGAGTGTGAACAGATAAAAAACGGAATTCCAGCGCCAGACTTGAAAAAAGTGTAACTTTTTTTCCTAACCAATTCTTTTTTTTATCTGATTGATTAATTCCAAGGCTTGAACCGGTGTTTTGTTGTTCACATCGAATGATCTGATATCGTCATACCACGGCTCTTCAGGGGAGAGGAAGCTGATTTGTACATTGTCTTCGACAAGGGGTTTTGCAATCTTGGTGACAGTGGTCTTTTCCAGGGACTCAAACTGTTTCTCTGCCATTTTTAATCCGGCTATCACCTCTTTTGCACGATCCACCACTTTTTGGGGCAAACCTGCCAATCTGGCAACCTGGATGCCATAACTCTTATCGGTTTCACCAGCAACAATTTTCCTCAAAAACACCATGGAATCATTCTCTTCGTGAACAACGACCTTGCTATTGCAAACCCCGTCCAGTTGCTGTTCCAATAAAATCAACTCGTGATAATGGGTTGCAAACAGTGTCAGAGCCTTTATTTCGTGAAGGTATTCAATAATTGACCAGGCAATACTGATCCCGTCAAAGGTACTGGTTCCCCTTCCGATTTCATCCAGGATTATAAAACTGTTGGCAGTGGCGTTGTTTAGAATTGAAGCAGCCTCGCTCATTTCAACCATAAAAGTGCTCTGTCCCCGGGTAAGGTTGTCAGAAGCCCCCACTCTGGTAAAAATCCGATCAAAAACAGGGATATGAACTTCTTTTGCTGGAACATAGGAACCGATTTGAGCCATCAGGGCGATCAGCGCAGTCTGTCGCATATAGGTTGATTTCCCACCCATATTGGGTCCGGTGATGACCAGGATAAATCCTCCGTCAGAGTCCAGCAGAACATCATTGGGAACAAAAGGCTCATCAAAATCCAATGATTCGATGACCGGGTGTTTTCCCTCTTTGATGATAATCATTCGGCGATTGGGATTATCATTCAATTGGGGTCTGGTATAGTTATATAATTTGGCATTAAAGGCAAAAGTGCTGACAACATCCACGTTTCCGATAATCTGGGCTGTTTTTTGAATTCGCACAATCTGGGATTGAAGACGATTCCGAATTTCGTTAAACAACTCCTGTTCCAGGTGTTTGGATTCATCTTCAGCACTGAGGATTTCCTCTTCCAGTTCTTTTAATTCCTCGGTTACAAAGCGTTCATTATTAACCAGGGTTTGTCGACGAATATAGTGATCCGGCACGAGGTGTTTTGACGCGTTGGAAACCTCTATGTAGTACCCAAAGACTTTATTAAAACGGATTTTTAAGGAGGAGATCCCGGTTTTGGACTTCTCCTGTGCCTCCATATTGGCAATCACCTGCTTGCCATTCTTCATGAGATTCTTAAGCTTATCAAGCTCTTTACTGACTCCTTGTCTGATAAAACCACCATCCTTTACCTTGACAGACGGTTCATCCAGGATCTGTTTTTCCAGTAACTGATACAAATCCAATAAAGTGTCGAAATCCTTGGTCAAGTCAGACAGGGTATCGGATTTCAGTTGACCAAACAATAGTTTAAGATCCTCCAGCGGCTCCAAACTTTTTCTCAATCTGACCAGATCATGTATATTGGTGTTTGGCATGGATATCCTGGCCATGATCCGTTCCAGATCCCCCACCTGGATCAGGATCAATCGGGTACGTTCCAGTTCGTTGGGTTGCTCAAGAAACGTTTCGGTCGCATCCAGACGCTGTTCAATGGAGGCCTTTCTCAGCAGCGGAGCTGCCATCCAACGACGAAGCTTCCTGGATCCCATTGCTGTTTTGCAGTTATCCAACAGGTGAATCAGGGTGTTTTTCTTTTCATGTCCATTCAGGGTTTCAAAGAGTTCAAGATTCCTGATTGTTGATTCATCAAGAATCATTTTGTCATCTTTGTGGATATGTTTTAAAGAATTGATATGAACCAGGGCATCTTTCTGTGTTTCTTTTAAATAGGATAGAACAGCACCAGCTGATCGAATGGAAAGAGGCTTATCGTCCAAACTGAAACCGCTAAGGGTATTTACGGCAAAATGCTCCTGAAGAACACGACTGCTGGATCTTAGATCGAAATAAAATTCGCTTACTGATTCAATTTTTGGTTCAAATCCGGCATTTTGGAAAAAGAACTTACTCTGTTCAAAAATCTCCTCGTATAGGATCCGGGTTTCCTCCCGTTCACTGTCAGGCACCAGTATTTCGCGAGGTTGATAAAGATAAATCAGCTCCAGGATCTCTGCTATTCCACCTTTCAATTCTGTCTGGTCAAATTCGAACTCCCCGGTGGATAGATCGCAAAAGGCTAATCCTGCAGATCTCTTTTTTGGATCAAGGAACAGGGCACACAAGAAATAGTTGGTGCTGGCATCAAGTAGGTCCGGTGACACCACCGTCCCAGGCGTGATAATACGAACGACCTCTCTTTTGACTAACCCTTTGGCTTTAGCCGGGTCTTCGGTCTGCTCACAGACGGCAACTTTGTAGCCTGCCCCGGTAAGTTTATTCAAGTATTGATCATAAGCATGAATGGGAACCCCACACAGGGGAATGGAGTCATCTTTGTTTTTATTGCGGGTTGTTAGTTGAATCTGGAGTACCTTGGACGCTATGACCGCATCATCGCCAAACATTTCATAAAAATCACCCATGCGATAAAAAAGGATTTTATCAGGATGCTGCTGTTTTATTTGGTAAAACTGCTGCATCATTGGGGTTTGTTTGCTATCAATGATTTTGGACATCGCCTCTAATCGATGGGATTTCTTGTGAATACACTCTAATAATTATTTTCCTGATCGCTGATCGATCGCGTTTGAAAACCTGCTTTGATTTTCGATCAAAACTCCAAATGGGTTATCTTTTCAAACTTAATGAAAATCTCCTTGTCGATTTTAAACAATCGAGATTCCTCCTCAAGTAGATTCTCCTCCACCCTGTTTTCCAGTTCATCCTGTTCAATTATCTCCCATTTTGCTAGCCCGTTTTCAGCAGGCACGAGATAGAGATATTGCTGATCCTTTTTCTTTTTAATATTCAACATGGCTTGTCATTTGAGAAGAGATGATTTTGACCTGTGTCATTCCGACCTTGATCCGGGATCTAATTGAAGTATATTGTTTTTTACCGTGTCATGCCGGATCGGAATCCGGCATGACACGGTGCGAACTAACTCAGCTGAGGTGCTTTTTCTGTATTATGACACCGTCTTTTGAGCCGCGATGACAAAGCGTTATGACAGTTATAGCTCACGTTCTTTAAGTTAACAACACCTACCTTCAAGTTTATTAATCTACGCCAAATTCCTTTCAAGCGGTCATCAAGACAAGTTATTACTGCCCAAAGTCCTGCCCAACCTGCTCGATTTCTGTTATCAACCTGTTTTTTGTTGTCTTATTCAAAAACGATCCCTGAACGGCATTTTTTGAGAGCTGTCCCAGTTGTTCCGCAGAAACAGCATGCAGACTTAAGAGCGTTTCATACTCTAAGGTAAGACTATTGGTGAACATCCCCGGATCATCGGAATTCAAGGTTATGGGATATCCCCGCTGCAAATATTCAAACATGGGATGCTGTTCGATTGAAGCGATTGCCCTCGTAGCCACATTGCTTAAAGGACACAGATCCAAAGTAACTCCTTTCTCAAAAACAAGTGATTCCAGCTCTGAGGCGCGGGGAATCCCAAGACAATGGCCCAGGCGAGACACTTTAAGCAGTTTAATGGTATCAAGCATCGATTGTGCGCCTGCTGTTTCCCCTGCATGGGCTATGGTATTAAATCCTTCAGCTCTGGCGTAATCAAAACAATCAATAAACAAAAGAGCGGGGTAATTCTTTTCATCTCCTCCCAGGCCGACGCCTATAACCCTTCCGGTTCTGTCTTTTGCAGCCATGTTGAAGACCTCCTGTACTATTTCTTTCCCAAAATTGCGAGGTCCGTCAAAAATCAGCTTCAGGTCAATATCAGAGTCCTTCTCAATCTCTTTTGCTGCCCTGTCTATCTCGGACAATAGTTCATCCAAATCAATTCCCTGTCTGATGATAAACCAAGGGGTCATCATCATTTCCACGTAACGGATATTTTGTTTTACAGCATTCTTTAGATAGAGCTGGGTTAATTCGTAAAAATCGTGCGGTGACCTGAAACTAAATATGATATCCCTATAAACATCTATGAAGCCTTGAAAGGAATCATACCGAAACCGACTCTGCAACTCATCCAGGGACGGAATAGGATCTAAAGGACAATGTTTTTCCAGCAGGTGTTTCCAAAACTCAGGCGTAACCGATCCTTCCAGATGGACGTGTAATTCCGCCTTTGGAAGTCTCTTGATCAACTCAAATGTCTTGTTCTGGACCATCATAAACGTTAGCTATGATTTGTGCCGCTAATCTCCGGGCTCACTATTGATCAGTCCCTGACATAACCCTTCCAGGTTTTGGGGATTTGCAGTAAATTCAGGTTTTAATGAATAACTTTCCAGGGTGCGGGTTGTGATCGATCCGATGGATGCCAGTTTTGGTAAGGGTATCTCGGTTGAATTCTGACCCAGTATCTCGAAAAAGTTAACTACGGTGGAGGAGCTGGTAAAGGTAACCCAGTCAATGTTGTTATCAGCAAGAGCCTTTCGCAGTCTTTCTCGGTTTTCATAGGGAACCTTATTCTGATAGACCGGTGTCACCGTAACCGTTGCTCCTGCACTCTCCAATTTTTCAATTAAAACATTGCGGGCAGCCAATGCCCTGGGAATCCAGATTCTTTTCCCGGTGATGCCCTCGGCTACCAGTTTATCCCCCAGATCTTCCGCCTGGAATCTATCCGGAATCAGGGAAACCTTCCACCCAACCGACTCAACCAGAAGTGCCGTTTGAGAACCGATGACGGCAATCTTGGGAAAATTCTCCTTTAAATACTCAACCTGCAAATAAGCCAGTCTTGATTGAGTCTGTTTCACTGCATTGACGCTGCTGAATACGATCCAGTCGTAACTCTCCGGGCCGTTTGCCACCTGATCAAACAGATCCCAATCGGGCGGATCGGCAATGCTGATAGTGGGAATGCAGATAACGTCAGCCCCCTCTTTGCCAAGCATGTCTTTCAAACTTCCTGCCTGAGAGGCATCGCGCGTTATTAAGATCCGTTTTCCCTGGAGTGGTTTCATTTCTGCCTCTCTACCGGTTTTTCTCAATCAGCCTCAATTCCAACGGCAGCCAGGATCTCCCTGCCGCCGCTGTTCAACAACTCTTCCCCGAGTTCCCTGCCAATCATTTCTGCCTTTTCTATCGAACCCGACTTACTTAACCTGATGAACCTGGAACCATCGGGGTCAGCCACCATTCCGGTCAGGGTGAGAATATTTCCTTCGATAACGGCGTGACCGGCCAAAGGAACCTGACAGCCACCGTTCAGTCGATTCAGTAATGCTCGCTCGGCAGCCACGGTTTTAGTAGTATGGCTATCCTTTAATGGATTGATCACATTGAGAACGTCGCTATCTCCGGTCCTGGACTCGATACAAACCACTCCCTGTCCGATGGCTGGAATGGATAGATCAAATGGCAATAGCTCAGTGACACGATCTTCAAGTCCCAGACGTATCAAACCGGCTGCCGCTAAAATGATGGCATCATACTCTCCATTATCAAGCTTGGATAAACGGGTGTTCACATTCCCCCTTAAGGTTTTAAACTCCAGATCCGGGCGACTTTTCTGAAGCTGGGCAATCCGTCTTAATGAGCTGGTTCCAACAACTGCTTTGAGGGGTAAATCATTGAAAGTCCGGTATTCATTTGAGACAAAAGCATCCCAGGGATTCTCTCTTTTTGTGATCACTGATATCTCCAACCCCTCCGGTAATTCGGTAGGAACATCTTTTAGGGAGTGGACAGCGATATCGGTTTCGTTATTCAGGAGTGAAACTTCCAGCTCCTTAACGAACAAGCCTTTACCGCCAATCTTGGCCAAAGGCGTATCCAGAATTTTGTCTCCCTTGGTTTTGATATGGACAAGCTCAACCCGGATTTCCGGAAATCGCCTAATGATCTCCTCCTTAATCCAGTCTGACTGCCACAATGCTAATTTGCTGGATCTGGTAGCAATTCTGATTGTATTTTTCATTTAATGTTTATGACTTTCCGTGGTGTTTTTTTTTCAGGGGAAGGAGAGAGGTCAAACAGATCGTTGATGGCCTGTACATACTCAAGTCCGGTTGTGCCCTCTTTGGCTTTTTGTTTCAACATCACAGTGGGGTGATGAAGGAACTTATAAGCGAGGCTATTGACCAGTGAACGAACAGTCCGCTCTTGTTTTGATGTCAATTCACCCAGCTGTCCCAGCCCTTTCCGCAGTTCATCGTTGGCCAGTTCAAGAACCTTCTCTCTGAAGAGCTTTATGGTGGGAACTACATCCAGAGTAACAAGCCATTCCTCCATCTTTTCGATTTCTCTATCGATAATAACTTCCGCTTTTTTCGCTTCGTTTTCTCTGAATTTTAAATTAGTGTCCACAACTGTCTGCAAATCATCAATATCATAAACATAGGCATTCCCAACATCGTTAATTTTAGGTTCAATATCTCTGGGAACAGCGATGTCGATTAAAAACATGGGTCGGTGTTTTCGCTTTTTCATGCATTTGATTATCATCTCCTGCTCGATTACAAATCCCTTGGCTCCGGTTGAGGAGATGATAATATCCGCAGTCTCAAGGTGTTTCGCCATATATTCAAAACGAACAGCAGACCCTTTGAATTTTTCCGCAAGTGAAACTGCCCTGGAAAAGGTCCTGTTGGTGACTAAGAGGTGAGAGCAACCGGCCTTTAAGAGATGATTTACTGCCAATTCAGCCATTTCGCCGGCTCCCACAACCAGGATAACCTTGTCACTCAAATGGTCGAAGATCTTCTTTGCCAGTTCAACAGCTGCAAAGCTGATAGAGACTGCGAATTTGGCTATTTCCGTTTCGTTTTTTACCCTCTTGGCAGTTATAAAAGCCCTGTTCATAATCTGGTTAATATAGAATCCGCAGCCTCCTCCTTCAACAGAAAGGTGAAAGTAATTCTTAATCTGGCCGGTTATCTGGGGTTCTCCGATCACCATTGCTTCCAGACTGGAAGCAACCCGGAAGATGTGCTTGATGGCTTCAACCCCGGTCAATCGCTGGAAGGTGGATCCAATCTCTTCAGGTAAATCCAGGTATTCCAGAAAGGCCTTGCCAACCTCATTAAAGGCCTGTTCAAGATTGTCAGACTGCAGATATAGCTCCACTCTATTGCAGGTGGACAGTAACATAATTTCTTTTACTTTGCTTCTTCCCTTGAGGAAAGCGATGATTGGCTTAACCTCTGTCTCAGGAATGGCAAGTTTCTCCCTGATCTCTACATCTGTTGTTTTATAACTGGTTGTTAAGAGTCCGACATTCATGTCTAACGTTCAGGAGATAATTCCGATTCAATGTGACCAATAATCCGGTCAATGGGTACGCTTGTTTGTGTGCTGGTAGTCATATTCTTGACAGATACTATTCCCTCTTTCAGTTCATCGTCGCCGAGAATAAGTACATGACTGACATTAGCTTTATTGGCTTGTCGAAACTGGCTTTTCATCGATGATTGAAAGGGATCATACAGGGTTTTATAACCGGCTTCCCGGCAGTTTGAAACCAAGGTGTTCACCATGCGTCTATGATGTCCGATAACGAATAATCCATCGGCTTTTTTTTCACCTAATCGAATGAGCATGGCAAGACGATCAAGTCCAAGAGCGAATCCCAGTGCAGGTATAATAGGTGAGCCGTATACTTCAAATAGACTGTCATAGCGGCCGCCGCCTCCGGCTGCATTTTGGGCACCGAGATTGTCGGAATAAACCTCAAACACCGTTCTGGAGTAGTAATCCAATCCTCTGACTAGCTTGTGATTAAGGGTATAAACCACGCCGTGATCATCCAATATGGATCTTAATTCTGAAAAATGCTCACCACACTCTTCACAGACATGCTCGTAGATCTTTGGCGCATCTTTGGTCACTGCGATACAGGATTCCTCTTTGCAATCCAAAACCCGTAACGGGTTTGTATCTATTCGTCTTGTACAGTTCTCACACAGGTACTCTTTCTGAACTGTGAGAAAATCCACCAGGTTTTTTTTGAAAGCCGGACGACAATCGGGATTCTGGCAACCGATGGTATTTAGTTGAAACGATACCGCATTTAAGTCAACTTTTTTGAAGTATTGCCGCAGCATTAATAATAATTCGGCATCGGAATCGGGAGTGGAGACTCCAAAGTATTCGGCACCGATCTGATAAAACTGGCGGAATCTTCCTTTTTGAGGTTGCTCGTAGCGGAACATCGGTCCAATATAATAAAAACGACGATGTGTGGCCTGCTGCATATGATTATCGGTTATGATACTGCGTACTACCGATGCCGTCATCTCCGGCCGTAATGCCATACTGCGACCGCGTCGATCCTCCAATAAAAACATCTCTTTTCCCACGATATCGGTATCCTGACCCACACCATGGGCAAACAGCTCTGTTCGTTCAAACATGGGTGTGCGAATCTCTTCATAACCATAAAGAGAAAAAACCTCCCTCGCCTTATCTTCCAGAAATTGAAAACGCTCAACATCATCACCGTATAAATCTCTTGTTCCTTTAACTATTTTTAATTTCATTACCCTTTATATCGTCATAACCTTGGCCTGGCGTACAAAACAACTATACTTTCAGACTCATCGCATTTAATCCGTCAAGCATTTATCTCAACTGGTTTCTTTACCAAATAATAAAATTATCACCCCATTCGTTTTTAGACAACGGCTAATTGGTGTGGTTGCTGGGCAATGTTGTTCAACATCGCAATATCTTTACCGGCTTGGACTCATCTGTTGAATCCAGATATTCAAGTAATATTAAATCGTACCCGTTGTTCAGAGCTTTTCCAGAAATCATTTGTTATTACAGTTAAAATGTGGAAATCAGAATCAAACAGGCTTTTAATTTGGATTATAAAGCTGTAAAAACAGCCACTCACATGAACAGGAGTGTTTTATTTTTATCTTGAAATGAGAAAAGGATTGCGATACTCTTTCAGCCTGAAGTGCAGAATAGAGACGTTTTTTGCCTGATACTACAAACGGTTTTGTAACCGGTTGATTCTTTTTGAACGTATTTTTTAAGTATTCAGAATCCAGGTTAGAAGATAATGACAAACAAAACAAAAATCATTGCCACCTTAGGCCCCGCCAGTCGATCTAAAACAATAATTAAAAAAATGATTTCAGCCGGAATGAATGTTGTCCGCTTGAACTTTTCCCATGGAACGCGAACAGACCATGAAGATTCCATTAAACTGATCCGCAGTCTTTCTAAGGAGATGAATCGACCCGTTGGCATCCTGCTTGATCTGCAGGGACCAAAAATCAGAACCGGGTTGCTGAAAGACGGGAAACCGGTCTGGCTCTCGACAAATTCTGAATTCAGCATTACCAACAGAGATGTGGTTGGTACCGAAAAGCTGGTCTCCACCACATATAAAAACCTACCCAAAGATGTGAAAAAAGGAGATCGGCTCCTGGTGGATGATGGCCTGATCGAATTGAGAGTTGTATCGAGTACCAAGACCACCGTAAAATGCAAAGTCATTATCAGTGGTATGCTGAAAGAAAAAAAGGGAATTAACCTGCCGAATGTGAGAGTCTCGGTTCCCTCCTTAACAGAAAAGGATATCAGTGATCTGATATTCGGAATTAAACAAGGGGTAGATTATTTTGCCCTCTCTTTTGTCAGAACAGCGGAAGATCTTAAAAATATCAAAAACCTGATTATCAAAAATCAATCAGAAATTCCTGTTATAGCCAAAATTGAGAAACCGGAGGCAGTAAAAAACATTGATGCTATCATTGAAGCTGCAGATGGTATTATGGTCGCCAGAGGAGATTTGGGGGTAGAACTGAATCCGGAACAGGTTCCCGTGATTCAAAAAACAATCATCGCAAAAGCCATCAAAGCCAATAAAATAGTGATAACCGCCACTCAAATGCTGGAAACCATGTGCAACAATGCAATCCCCACCCGCGCTGAAGCTTCTGATGTGGCAAATGCTATCTTTGACGGAACAGATGCTGTCATGCTCTCCGGTGAAACCGCTGTCGGGAAATATCCGGTAAAAGCAGTTCAGATGATGACCAGAATTGCTTGTGAAGCGGAAAGATCGCCTTTTATGAAATATAATAATCATTTTGAGAAAGACAGCCATAATCTGATTGTGCATGCTGTTGCGCAATCAGCCGTCAACATTCATCATGAGATCAATGCAAAGGCCATTCTCTCCTTCTCGGTTTCCGGAAAAACGACCAAGTTAATCTCCAAACAACGACCAACCAGTCCTGTCTATGCCTTTTCCCCCTCCACCAAAATTTATAACAGAAGTGCCTTGATCTGGGGGATAACACCACTGCTCATCAAGCCGATCAAAGATACAAAACGATTGATTGACGCTGCAGAAAAACTACTGGTTGACGGGAAATATATAAAGGATAACGATTTGATTATCATTGTCACCGGTCTTGCCTTGACAAGAGGCTCCACCAATTTAATCAAGCTGCATTTGGTCGGACACGAAGACTAATCATCGTCTTCGAGAAAGCATAGCCTGAAAATCCGGATACAGAAAATCGAGGGACACGTAAAGACAGACTGTGTCATAATTAATATTTCTCAATTTTTCATAAAAACTCCGATCTTGTCATTCCGGCCTTGAGCCGGAATCCAGCATAAAAAAAGCCTGAATTTCAATCAGAAATTGCAGCACTTTTCTTCTGGACACCCCGCCAATTCTCTGTTATTTGAATATATCAAAGACAATCAAGAGAATCACCGATTTGGATATTAAATCTTAAGCCAAAAAGAGGGGACGATGCTGCTAAGAATATGGTGGGCTTTTATAGCCTATTTTTATCCGGATGAAAACGTTACTGAAGACGTTGAACTACTAAGACAGGTTCGCCTTTCAATCTCTTTCTGTATTATTGCACCAATCTTTTTATACGCAAATGCAATCAAGTGGTTTAGATTTGAAGCCTATGGTATTGGAACAGCAGGATTTGTCCTGGCGACTTTGCTTCTCCTTCTGACCTTTTTGCTGAAGTATAGAATTCTCCCATTGAGATTTGTCAGCAACTTCATCATCCTCTCCCTCTTCCTGGATTTTTACTACATGGTCTTTTTTACAGGCGGTGTGGATTCCAAGCAGATTTTCTGGCTTATTCTGATCCCGATGTTTGCCCAGCTTTTGCTTCCGGGGAGATGGGGTCATCTGTGGTTCACGATTACTTTGATTGCAGCAGGAACATTGTTTGCTTTGAATGCCATGGGGTACAAATTTCCCACTATTGAACTCATGACAGCACGAGAAGAGTTTGTGCAATGGTCCATGGCCATTATTGGCTGTCTCACGGCAAGTTATGTGGCGGCAAGTTTATTGAAAGCGGGTATTCTGACCTCTGTCGTAGAGATGGAAGCATCAAAAGAGAAGGCCGAATCTGTCTCGAGCAACCTGAGCAACGTCCTTCGCCAGGTTAAAAAAAGCTCAAGCGATCTAAACTCGTCTTCCGTTGAACTACTACAAACCAGTAAAAAACTGGAAGAGGACACCTCCCTGTATTTTGACAAAACCTCTGGTATCTACGATTCATCCCTGAGCATTCGTAGAAGAATGGACACGGTGGCGGCAGAAATAAAACTGGCGACTGATCGGATGGACGACATTTCGGAAACAGCAGTCAAAGCCCGTACAATTGCAGAAGAGGGAAACCGGATTGCCAAAGAGACCTCCGAATCGATGATCGCCCTGAAAAAGGGAGGAGAAGAATCCATTAATATTACCAACATGATTCAGCAAACATCCAAGCAACTAAAGCTGCTCTCTCTTAATGCTGCTATTGAGGCTGCAAATGCCGGTGAACATGGGCAAGGATTTGCGATTGTAGCCAACCAGGTAAAAAACCTTGCGGAACGGACTTCGGAAGCAACAGCTGAAGTAACTCGTATTAACCAAAATATTCAAATCACCATCGACAGATCTGCAGAATACATTTCGCGAATTGTGGATATCATCCAGGATGTTCATGAACTGCAGCAATCCATTTCGACTTCAGTTGAAAAACAGAATGCAGCGACAAGAACGATTTCCAGAGGGCTCTCCGAAACGGCTGAAACTGCTTCTTTTATTGCAAACAGCATTAACGAAGTTGTATCAGCCACAGAACGGACACAGGAAGAGGTGCAGAAGAATTTTACTGAAGCATCAGGTTTGGCCTCCATGTCAGAGAGTCTCAGCCGGTTGATCCAGGTTGAGGAATCGTAATTCCCGCTTTTTTTTGGGGTTGGAAGCTCCAACCCCAAAGAGTTCCCCTTACTATTTCCTTCTTGTCAACCTCAAGCGCTTTCATTACAATCGTTCTTTTTTCAAAATATATGATTGATATTCGATATATTATTTAGAACGCCATTTGTCAAAATTTTGTTGTTAATCTGTAAACTCTTCTGAGTGGACTCATATAATTTTTCATTCTTGGATTGAATTTTACTCACTTTTTCAGTTCGTTACTTCAATGTTAATGGAATCCTAAATGTACTTCAAGGATACATCCATAGCTGAAAAACGTTCAAAAGGAGGAAAGAGCAATAGATGTCATCAAACTCGAAATGGGAGCCGAAATTCACTTTAGGGCATTGCAATTCATCTTTGATGGCCCGAGAATAGGTTGACAAGATCTATTTTTTTTTTAAAAGTAAAGGCTCACTGTTAAAAAGTGTTTTCAAGGAATGGGGTGTTTTTTCAAGGAAGGATATTATGTTAAAAATCTTACGGATTTTATATCAACCCTATAAATTCATAGTCTTCATCCCTGCTTTGGGAATCCTGACGTTCACTTTGGGAATCTCGGCTGTTGCCCTGGCTTTTCTAGTTGGTGAAAAAACCGGATCTTTATGCGGTGTTATTTGGGCACGGTTGCTTGCCTGGATAACACCTATGCAACTGACAGTCAACGGGAAAGAAAACATCGACAAGCACCAGTCCTATGTCGTGGTATCCAATCATCAGAGCCAATATGACATTTTTGCATTGTACGGCTGGCTCGGGGTAGATTTTAAATGGGTCATGAAGATGGAGTTAAGAAAAGTGCCCATATTAGGTCTTGCCTGCGAAAAACTGGGACACATCTATATTGATCGATCTAATACCCAGGCAGCCCTGGATTCCATCAATATGGCAAAACAGAAGATTATCGGTGGTACTTCCGTGCTTTTTTTCCCGGAGGGATCACGGAGTAGAGATGGGAAACTGCGGAACTTCAAGAAAGGTGCTTTTAAAATGGCATTTGATTTGGATATTCCTATTCTTCCGGTTACCATTAAGAATACAAGAAACATCTTACCCTCCGATACCATGGATCTATTCCCGGGAAGAGCCAGCATGACCATCCATAAACCGATAAGTATCAAAGGCTTCAACGATTCCAGTCTTCCTGAACTCATGCAAAAGGTTAAAGAGACAATTCAATCAGGGCTTTAAGAATGATCGCATGCTATCCGTCTGATCGTACGTCTGGCTAGAAATCATTAGAGAATCGGCTTTGGTTTTTTCTGTTAAATGAATCTACTTATCAAGCAGGATACAAGTGGGGCAGGGCAACTCTGATCTTATCATGAAATGATCGCCCGATGGGAATCAGGGCAATTTCTCCAACCGTGTCTTTTACCAACATTTTTAATTCATTATTCTTATGCTTATTCACTGAAAATATCTTTTTGGGGTTTACCAGGTAGGAACGATGCACCCGAAGCAAGTCTTTTTCCTTAAAATAATCTTCCAATGCCTGAACTGTGACACGCATCTTATATGATTCACCTTTAATGGATTTAGAAAAGATCCTGCAGTAGGGAGAATTGGATTTAACATAAATAATATTTCCCAGATCCTTTTTTATTTCATACAAAATTCCCAACAGGTTCTCCTCAGGTACAGCATCAGCAGCGTTGATGATCTCCTCTTCATACTTCAACCGCAGGAAAACCTTTATTTTTGCCAGAATTTCGCCATCATCAAATGGTTTGGTAATATAATCATCTCCGCCAACACGATAGCCTCTTAATTTTTCGCCCATCTGGATCTTGGCTGAAAGGAAGAGTATCTTGATGTTTGCAAGCTCTTTGTGCGCTCTGATACTCAAGCAGACCTCGTATCCATCAATTCCCGGCATCATGATATCCAACAGAATCAGATCAGGTTTAAAGAATTCGGCTGTTTTTAGCCCCTCTTCCCCGGATGAAGCGCACTTCAACTCATATTTTTTGCCTAACAGTTCACGCAGATAAGACAGATTTGTGATATCATCATCAATAATCAAAACCTTGCTTTTCTTTTTCATCGTTACAATTTGCTAAAGGTGCAACAGCAAAACCTTTGAATACCGGTTAATCCCTGGTTTTCAGAGACTAACCTAAATCCGACGATATTTTAGATGGTTACTCGTGTTCTACGAGTCAAAAAGACGACAAAACCAATGATGTTTAATACTTTTTTCTGTTAACTGTTTACATCCTTCTTGATGAATTGTAAAGCATTCGTCTCATATGAAATGAGTAAATTACAAATTATCAGGACTCTCTATTTTCTCATTACTTTGTGGGGTTTAACCATGGATTCAGGTGATAGGATTTTATCCAGTTTGGATTTCGTCATCAGCTTTTGTTCCAGAACCAGTTCATAGACGCTTTTGTTCGTTTCCAAAGCTTCCTTTGCCAGTCTTGTTGAAGTTTCATAGCCCAGAATCGGATTCAGTGCTGTCACAATGCCAATGCTATTCATAACCTGGTTTCGACAATGCTCTTTATTGGCAGTGATGCCATTAATGCACTTATCCGTAAATACAGTCATACCGTTTTTTAACATCTCTATCGATTGAAATAAACTTTGAACAATCACCGGTTCCATGACGTTTAATTCCAATTGACCGGCTTCAGCAGCCAAGGTAACCGTCAAATCGTTGCCAATTACTTTGAAAGCAATCTGGTTAACCACTTCCGGTATCACCGGGTTTACTTTTCCCGGCATTATGGATGAACCGGGCTGCATCTTTGGCAGATTAATCTCATTAAATCCAGCCCTGGGACCAGAGGATAAAAGCCTTAAATCATTAGAGATTTTAGATAATTTAACCGCCAGTCTCTTGATGGCAGAAGAGTACATTACAAAAGAACCGGTATCCTGGGTTGCTTCAATCAGGTTTTTAGCCAGTTGGATATCCAGACCGGTTATCTCTCTCAGGTATTTGGTAACGGTTTTACTGTAATCCGGATCTGCATTAATTCCCGTTCCAATGGCAGTTGCTCCCATGTTTACTTCCAGGAACAGGTTGGCGTTCTCCTCCAGTCTTTTCACCTCCTCTTCCAGGGTGACGGCATAGGCTTCAAAAGACTGTCCCAATGTCATGGGAACAGCATCCTGTAGTTGGGTTCTTCCCATCTTTATAATCTTTGAGAACTCTTTTGCTTTTCTGTGAAAAGCCTTAATCGTTTTGATCAGGACCTGTATCAGGGATTGATTGGCATTAAACAGGGCTATTTTTACGGAAGTTGGATAAGCATCATTGGTGGACTGTGACAAGTTAACATGGTTATTGGGATGACAGTATTGGTATTCTCCCCGTTCATGCCCCAGGATTTCCAGTGCTCGGTTTGCTATGACTTCATTGGCATTCATGTTGGTAGACGTTCCGGCACCCCCCTGAATCATATCAACGGTAAAATGCTCATGAAGCCGCTTATTACGAATCTCTTTGCACGCTTTGATGATGGCATCCTTTATTGCTCCATCCAGGATTTTCAGTTCATGGTTTGCCATGGCAGCGGCCATTTTCACACTTGCAAATGCTTCAATCAGAACAGGGAAAAAGTTAAGCGTAATACCGCTGATATTGAAATTTTCCAAAGCCCTAAGGGTTTGAATGCCATAGTAATATTCCTGAGGGACTTCTCTATAACCCAACAGATCATGTTCCGTTCTGGTTCTCCCCGACTCATAGTTGACAACTGTTTTCATCACCCTCGTATTCGCCTGCCTCATTCTTCTTGAGATAACTTTTGCAAGATAGGAGTGTGCTGTCATGGCGATTTTTCCGTTTTCAGCGAAAATCTGCTGCAGATCCTTTTTTTTAATGAAATAGACTGACGTCTTCTGCAGAGCTCGGGCGGAGGTTGAATGTGGTGTGTCATCAATGATGGCTCCTTCTCCCATAAAATCGTATCGACCGAAGTAGGAGATCAGGTTTTCTTCACCAAAAGGCGTTTTTTTAAACAACATTACCTTTCCTGTCCGAATCATTAAGATTTCTTCCCTGGTATTGTTTTCTGAGAACAGCATCTCACCGACAGCAAAGCTCTTCTTACCGAGTTTTTCGGAAAGAATATCGTAATCCGGTTCTTCTAAAGATTTAAAAAACTCAACCTGTTTCAAAAACTCTTTTGGATTTTCGGTTGTCATACGTGCTCCTTTCGGGAAAATTTAATTGAAGATCGTAACATCCATAAATGAACAACAGATATTGTTCCAGAGGTATATCTAGTATATTGATAGGGGTATATTGGGTAAGAATATATTTAATACTGCGAAATTTCTAATAAATTCAGTGAAAAGTTTTGATTTAAAAAACCGGAAAGGTGAGATAGCCGAGAATCCTTTTCTGTTTCTGAAATACAACCGCCCGATAACCCGGGTGAAAACAACGGTGTTTAACAATAGCACATCCAGGCGGGAATAAAAATATGATTACTGGAGGGAGTATTGGATCAGAAGGAAAGGTGAGTGATAGGACTTCGATATCATAAACAGGCAGATTTCCATAAATACTCTGCCTGTCGGTCTATCAGCCTGTTAAGCCTCTTGTATCTCAACTTCGGCTTCAGCATTCTCCGTTGCATCGGAATCATTAACAGCCGCTTCGGCAACAGTTGAAGCAGGCTCTTCCGTAGAAAGCTCGCTACTAACTTTAACAACTTCTGCTGGTTCAGTCTTTTCTGGTTCTTCCGGCTTCGGTTTCCAAATTGGTAATCCCAGGAGGTTCCTGGCAATATACTCTTTTTGTGTATAACTCTCACCTTCAGCGTCACCGACTTTTGTGCCGAATCGATAGATTTTCATATCCGGACAACTAATCCTGCTGATAGTTTCCATTGCTTTTTGCGTATTGGCCGGATTGTATTTGGTTTTATCCGTTTCACCATTGATAAGATTCTGGATAAAATCGGCTGTTTCATTGCTTTTTTCAGGAATATATTCCATTTCCCGATTGACGGCACCTTCCCTAGGAGCTTCTCCCATAGGGCTTCTTCTCATGGGAGTCTCGCCACCCGGACCTGAAACCATAACTTTTCTTATTTTCCGTTTTCTAAGCGGGGCTCCCGGCTCACCCGGACCGGTTCTTCTTACCAGTTTCCTCTCCGGAGCGAGGCCACTCTTTCTAGCGCCTGCATCGTTGGCTGCTTCCGAAGGAGATTTGCCTTGCTGCTTTGCACGCTGCAAATCCTCCCTGTATCTTCTCGATTCTTGCGGAGTTAAAAGTCGCTGCTTAATAATAGGCTCGTCGCCAAAAAAACCGGCCACATATTCTTGAACCATCTTGCCGTTTTTTTCTTTGACTCCCAGCAGTTGACCTGTTTTATAGTCACCCTTTTCCATGAATGCTGCCTCCTCGCTATTTTTCCAACAAAGTTTATAAAGCAGGTGTTAGCTCATCCCAATCAATTGATTCAGGATTGATTTAAAAGTCTGATTTGATGTTTCCAAGTGTATGACCTCACCCTATCCTATTTTTTTTAATTAATCAAAACCAGTTTTATCTCTCATAAGATTATCAGCGAAAAATCATATCGCAATGTCTGAGATGGAGAAGTGAAAATAGATTTCAATAACCTTTTTCCTTCAAATCGTATTCTGTAAATCCGTCAAACCACCCGAATTCCTTAAGATTGATTCTGTCATTTTTGTTAAACTCGACGCCTTCCATCAGAAGAATCTGTTTCTGAACCAATTCTCCATCGCCTCCGGTTCTTGTGCTGATCTCCCCTTTGGCATTGATTACCCTTTGCCAGGGCACATCGGAATCGAATGGAATTGCCGCCATTGCATATCCCACATTTCTAGGAGAACACCTTTTGGCAATTTTTGCGACTTGCCCATACGTCATAACCTTTCCTTTTGGGATTCTTCGTACAACTTCATATATTCTTTGATACATTGAGAGAGCTTTAAATTTTTCAGTCATTTTTCACACTATTATATAAATCAAACAGTCCTATCTATTAAATAGTTCAAGAAACAATATACCAAAGGTTTGATATCGACAAGGATTGTTTTATCTCCAAATCCCAAATAGTCAAAAAAACAAAATCTCATTGAATCTCCAATTTTGAGAGACTCAATAAGTGACATAAACAGTTTTCTGTCCATCAATAATCGGTTGATATCCAAAAATCTCATTATTTCCGCATGATTTTTCTGAATTCATTCTATATACTCAACAAGTCTTTAATCCAAAGGCGGAAAATAAAATAGAAATTTTTCTTTAAATGATATGGAAAAGGCGAGTTTCCAAGTCAATCGTCAGGTTCTTGTAAAGTGCCATCCGAATGCATCTTATCCTGTTTTTTTGATATTGCTGATATTTATTTTCTTAAGTTTAATCAGCGGTACTGTATCTGCTGACAGCTGGTCCTATTTCTGGGAAAACGATGCCCTTGTAGGAACAGATCAGCATTATACCAACGGGATAGGAATCTCCTGGATGAGTGGGGAGTTGTGTGGGAACGGTTTGGGGGATTTTGAGCAACGTTATGGGAATGCCATGAAAGAGTTGATTGACTCTGTTCCTCAAGTTGAACTGGGACCATGCAACCAGGTAGTTGGACTAAAGGTTTCGCAGATGATAGTCACACCTGAGGATACCTGGAGACGGGATCGCGTGGTGGATGACCTTCCTTATGCGGGGTACTTATCTCTTATCTTTTTTCTGAATGAGTGGGATGATGATTCCATTTCTCAGTACCGATTCAGTGTTGGGATAGTAGGTCCCAGTTCCGGAGCTGAAATTACCCAAACGCTTTATCATAGACTGACCGGGAATTCTCCCCCCAGGGGGTGGAAATACCAACTTGAAGATGCATGGATGGTTGGAGTTGGTTATTACAGCTCAAGGGGATATTGGGAAAAGCCAACCGATGCAGGATATACAATGAACCTTTCTACCAGCTTGGGTTGGGATATTGGTAATTTTTATACAGGCGCCACATTAGGAGCCATGTTTCGATACGGATACAACTTTCCCAAAAACGGGGCTTCTGTTGAGGGATTCTCTTTGGGAGGTGCCGGTTCTGAATTTATTGCCAACACTATAAGCGGTCAATATGGGTGGTCTTTCAATTTGGGAGCCTATATCAACACCGCCGCCTATGTATATATTATTGATTCTGCAAAAGATTACGACATTGAACGAGATCTGATTTTCACCTCCCATGTCATCGGTATGAGTCTTTATATTAATCACATCCAAGTCACATTTTCTCTAAACGGCACCACCGGACTTATAAATGATAGCTTTATGGTTGATGGCTGGGGTGGCCTGGAACTCACCCGCTTATTTTGATCAGCAATTTGGACGTATTAAGGATATATCTTTCAGATAGACCAATATGTCTGAGAAGAAAAACAGTACTAATCCTGATGCAGCAACAACGGCCTTACTTCCCCTTTCTCTCGATTCAGATCTGTCCTCAAACCGAACAAAATCGGACAACATTATACATACATCATAAATCGGTAGCTTTTCCATTGATTAAGAGAGTCGGAATTAATAATACTAATCTGATTGACTAATATATATGAGACGAAAAACAATATTAATCCTGATTCAGCAACAACAGTCTTACTTAACCTTAACCTTTCGAAATTAGAGATGTTTAAAACAATAACGAATAAAGTCGAATTTCCAAAACTTGAAGAGGAGATCCTCGAATTCTGGGACAAATCCAAGATATTTACTAAATCGATCGATCAGAAGTCGGACAAGAATACATTCTTCTTTTACGATGGCCCTCCGTTCGCAACCGGGCTGCCTCATTATGGCCATCTAATCGCGAGTACTATCAAGGATGTGGTGCCCAGGTTTCATACGATGCTGGGAAGTAAGGTTGAAAGAAGATTTGGTTGGGATTGTCATGGCTTGCCAGTAGAGTTCGAAGTTGAAAAGGAGTTGGGATTAAAAGGTTCTGCTGATATCGAGGCTCTGGGAATAGCTGAATTTAATGAAAAATGCAGAAGTATTGTTTTGCGGTACAGCAATGAATGGAGAAGAACCATTCGCCGTTTGGGTCGATGGGTCGATATGGACAACGACTATAAGACCATGGATGTCTCCTTCATGGAATCCATCTGGTGGGTATTTAAAACCTTATGGGAAAAAGGACTGATATATGAAAGTAAAAAGATTGTAGCCTATAGCCCGCGATTGAGCACACCCTTATCAAACTTTGAAGTTAACCAGGGGTACAAGGACACCCAGGATCCATCCATCACTGTTAAATTCCAGTCAAAGGATCAGGATGACACCTACTTTCTTGCCTGGACGACGACTCCCTGGACTTTGGTCTCCAACCTGGGAATCGCTGTTCATCCTGAAGTTGATTACGCCAAAGTCAAGGTTAATGATGAGATCTATTATCTTGCTGAAGCATTAATTAAATCAGTATTTAATAAAGAGGAACAGGTTGAGATACTGGAAACTGTCAAAGGAAAAACCTTGGAGGGAATAGAGTATCGCCCTCTGTTTCCCTATTTTGAAAACCTGGCAGAAAAAGGCGCTTTTAGAGTCTTATTAGGCGATTATGTATCTCTGGAGACAGGAACCGGGTTGGTGCATACAGCACCCAGCTTTGGAGAGGACGATTTTAACACGGGAGAACGCTATAAGCTGCCGCATGTGTTTCCAATGGATAACAGCGGAAACTTCACGGACGAAGCTCCCGAATTATCCGGTATGTTTTTCAAAGATGCAGACAAAACAATTATCAAGCAGTTAAAAGAGAGAAATCTCATCGTAAAGCATGAGACGATTGTCCACAGTTACCCGTTTTGCTGGAGATCCGGCGCACCGTTAATGTATCGGACAATTCGCAGCTGGTTCCTGGATGTGGAGAAGATAAAACAGGAGATGATCGACAACAATCAGCAAATAAACTGGTCCCCTGATCATATCAAAAATGGCCGCATGGGTAAATGGCTGGAGGGAGCACGGGATTGGGCTATCAGCAGAAATCGATACTGGGGAAATCCTATTCCGGTCTGGATATGTGAAGATTGTAAACATCCGCATTGTATTGGCAGCAGAGATGAACTCCAGGAATTAACCGGGGAAAAAGTGGATGATCTGCATTCTCACTTTATTGATCATCTTTCATATGCCTGTCCAAAATGTGGCGGGCGCATGAAACGAACATCGGAAGTGTTGGACTGTTGGTTTGAGTCCGGTTCCATGCCTTATGGTCAGCAGCATTATCCTTTTGAGAACAGGGAAAAATTTGAAAATAATTTTCCGGCTGATTTTATCAGTGAAGGGCTGGATCAGACCAGAGGCTGGTTCTATACTCTGTTGGTTTTGAGTACTGCCCTATTCCAGAAACCGGCGTTTAAGAACTGTATTGTTAACGGTTTAGTTCTGGCAGAGGATGGAAAGAAGATGAGCAAAAGCCTCAAGAATTTTCCTGATCCCTGGGACATGTTAAATAAATACGGTGCCGATGTCATCCGCCTTTATATGCTGAATTCAGGTGCTATCAGGGCTGATGATCTTCAATTTTCCGAATCGGGATTACAGGAAACCCTGCGCAGTACTAACCTGCCATTGTGGAATGTACTCAGTTTTTTCACCACTTATGCCAGCATTGACCAGTGGAAACCTGAAACTGTCCAGAGTATAAAAAACCTTATTAATCCACTGGACAGGTGGATCTTATCCAGACTACATCATTTGATCTCGGATGTAAGAGAGGCGATGATTGATTATGATTTAAACAAGGCAGTTGCTCCTTTTGTCGGGTTTATCGATATGCTCACCAATTGGTATGTCAGGAGAAGTCGACGAAGATTCTGGAAAGCCGGTGCAGGAGAAGATAAAAACCAGGCTTATGCAACTCTTTATACGGTTCTACTGGAGCTCAGCAAGGTTACAGCACCGTTTATTCCCTTCATCGCTGACAATATTTTCCAGGTGTTACGTGATGATTCCATGCCGGAGAGCGTCCATCTTTGCGAATACCCCCAGGTCAACCGGGATTGGATTGATAAGACGCTTGAAGAGGAAATGGATATCATCCTGACAAGTGTTAACCTGGGACGGGCTCTAAGGGCTAAACATCAGATCAAGATCAGGCAGCCCTTGCAAAAAATCACCTTGCTGACAAAAAGTACTGCCGTTCAGGGAGTGGTTGGAGAGATGTCGGAACTGATAACCGATGAATTGAATGTTAAAAGGGTGGTAATAGCTCATAATGAAGAGGACCTGGTTATTTTGACCGCCAAACCAAATTTACGAGTATTAGGACCCAAACTGGGGAAAAACCTCAATGCAATCCGCTCCCAGATTGAGGGATTAACTGCAGAAACGATAGTCTCACTGCAGGCTGGTAATAAGATTAATCTTGATCTTAATGGCGATTCATATGAGATTGGGATTGAAGAGCTGTTTATCCAGAGAGAGCAGAAGGAGGGGACAGTCACCGAAAGCGAAGGAGAGATAACAGTTGCCCTGGATATCCAGTTGACAAAAGAATTACAGGACGAGGGATTTGGCAGGGAGTTTGTTAATAAAATACAGCAGACTCGGAAAGAAAACGACTATGATGTCACTGATCGAATTCAGATCCGGTTTTCTTGCGACAAGCATTTAAGAGATGCCCTTGAAAGCTATGGTGACTACATAAAAACGGAAACCCTCACTGATTTGATGGAATATGTAGACTCTGCAGAAACAGCTTCCTTTGCGGAATGGATGATCAACGGCGAAAAATGTTTTATTAGCGTTAATAAAATCTAATTGTAAGTCGCCATCCACACGTCAACTTTCTATGTGGACCATTTTCTGGTTGAAGGAAACTGCTTTTGCCCTAAAGGCGGTTTCCTATATAATCTCTTCCCCACTATCAATCCAATAGAAACAACAACCCCTGCAATTGACATTATCAGTGTTTCATCAGCTCCAAAAAGGGTTAACCCGGGAGTCCTGACAAAACTGATCAGTAGTTGAACCAGTGAATACCATAAGAGGTAACAGGTCGTAGCAAAACCATCCTTTAGTCTCCCCTTACTCATTATATCTATAAAAAGAAAACCTACTAAATAAAGAAGAGCACAATAGATCCAGGCAGGGTGAACTCGGATATTGGGATATAGTTCAGCTGCGGGTCCGTACTCAAATATAATTCCCAATCTGCTATTTGTTGGAGTCCCCAACAACTCACCATTGACAAAACTGCCAATACAAGCAAAAGCCTGTACAATTAGAATTGGAGCCACAACCTGATCTGATGCTACACCAAATGGAATTTTCCTGTTTCGACACAGACTCCAAAATGAAAAAGCGGCAAATATAACTCCACCATGAAAAGAAAGTCCACCATGCCAAATGGCAAATACCTCATACCAATTCATGCTTAGGTTGAAGTAATAATCCAGGTTAAACAAAACAAAATAGATCCTGGCACCAACCACACCGTATATAAATGTGATTAAAAACCAATCGAGTGTTTCCTCCCTGGTAAGATTCAACCTGATGGCAAGGAAGTTCCGCCTGACCTTGATGAACATAATCACCAATCCAAAAGCAAGCAGAACTCCGAAATAGCGAATCTGAAAACCGTTAAATGATATCAGTATTGGATCCATAGTGGATTATGCTTAAAAAGTAGGTTTAAAACCTTATTTAATTTGGTTTTAATCTATTGGATAAGAAGGGTTTCTGTCTAATTTCTTCTGTTGATCTACAGGGCTATCGCATGAAAGCCCTTGCAAGTCCCCTTTTTTTCTTCCAGCGGAAAACAGCATAAGATCTTTTTCCAATTTGCTTTTATCTCAATCCCCGTTGGGAATTCCTTCTCAAAACTTCATACGGAAATCAATTCATACAGCAGTTGTATTCATTGAATTCTTCATTTGGTTGTCTTGTACTGCTGCATTGGTGCCTGCAATAGTAAATAGAATCAAACAAAGTTGTAAAGTTTATCAGGCTCTCGCCGATAAGAAGATAAGAAAAAAATAGAAAGGATTAAAAAAAGATTAAAGTTTTAATTCAAGTTTCCGATAAGGGAAACAAGAACGGCTTTTTTAGCTTTTACCCAATTGTATAACGACTTAAAAATAGGAATATCATGGGCTTAAGAATCAATCATAACGTCGCAGCGATTAACTCCTGGAGAAACTTAAAGGCGACTGACGAAGCAATGAGTTCAACCCTGGAACGACTGTCATCGGGTTACAAAATCAACAGGGCAGCTGACGGACCAGCAAATCTCGTTATTTCGGAACAGATGAGAGCTCAGGTTCAATCCATGGAACAGGCGGTTTCCAACTCTGAAATGGCGATTGCCATGGTACAAACAGCAGAAGCCTCCTTAAATGAAGTCAATAATATATTGGTCAGCATGAGACAGTTATCCCTGCACGCTGCCAATGAGGGCGCCAACGATGATAAAATGCTGGCTGCCGATCAGGCGGAAATTGAAAATGCTTTGAGAACCATTGATAGCATCTCCGAGCAAGCGCAATTCGGATCTCGGTTTTTACTGGACGGTAGCAACGGAATTTCCGGTGTAGCTGTCGGGGAGGGTGTCAGCTTTGTAAGAGCGGATGTCCCAACCCAATCTTCACCGGCTGACGGTTATTCGATTGATGTTGTCGAAGCGGCTACCAAAGCCAGGTTGGAAGGAGAACGCAGTCTGACACAGGATGAGATCAATTCCGGTGGGATTCAGATGACCCTCCATGAAGGCGGTAAAAGCATGACCTACTATAGTAAAGTTGGGGAGACCATGGAAACCATCCTCAGAAATATTCAGCAGAAGATCGAGCAAAATGGTTTGAAGCTGGATATGGGATTAACCGATGATGGTCGGTTTTTTGTGGAGCACAGGGAATATGGTTCAGAACCAAGTTTTGGGGCGATTACATCCATAGCAGGTATAATGACTGACGAAGAGAATGTTCTTCAGGAAGCTGTTCAGGGAATTGATGTCCAGGGTACCATTGGCGGTGAACTGGCCCACGGTGAGGGACAGTATCTGACTGCAGCCAAAGGAACACGGGCGGAAGGCACCACCATTAAATATGAAGGCGGAGTTAAGACCAAACCCCAACTGGATGCCAATGGGCAACCCTTAATGGGTGAAGACGGTAAACCGTTGCCACCGGTTTCTACTTCA